>Ga0207966_1000219_pt1 | contig 32012 bp, 26 predicted proteins | sample Knorr_S23_td_NAD_FD_185611 | JGI IMG/M metagenome (GOLD analysis project Ga0207966, IMG submission 185611) | Marine microbial communities from Southern Atlantic Ocean transect - Knorr_S23_td_NADW_ad_2500m_LV_B (SPAdes) (version 2) | ecosystem: Environmental > Aquatic > Marine > Oceanic | place...
GTAAAAAAGAACTTATGATGAAAAAAAATCACAGAATGGATAATCCTCCTGTAATAGGTAAAAAAGAACTTATGATGAAAAAAAATCACAGAATGGATAATCCTACTGCAATAGGTAAAAAAGAACTTATGATGAAAAAAAATCACAGAATGGATAATCCTACTGCAATAGGTAAAAAAGAACTTATGATGAAAAAAAATCCATATACATATAATGGTATCGGTGCAAAAATACAACTAAATTCAGATAACGAAACTGTAATTAGTTTTGTATATAAAAATAGCCCTGCATATAATTCTGGGCTTAGACAGGGAGATATAATACAAGAAATAAACGGACAAGCTATTAATAATAAAACTCTTTCTGAAATTACTAATTTAATTAAAAATGATAATTCAAACGAAATTAATTTATTAATAAAACACACTCTTTCAGAAACTCCAATTACTCTAAAAGTTACTAAAGCGTTGATCAAAACAAAATAAAATTACATTTTCATCTTCAAAAATCGTATCTAATCATTTTAAATACCTTTATAAAATAATAAATTCGATTTATAATTTATTTTTAACGGCACAAAATATTAATATATAACAACGAGCCCCTGTAGCTCAGAGGATAGAGCATCGGTTTCCTAAACCGTGTGCCTGGGTTCGAGTCCCAGCAGGGGCATATGTAAAAATGAATAATTTAAATAAAGGAATACTACTATTTGCATTATTAAGCTTAATATTTAGTATATTTAGCCTATATAGTGTTAATAATAATAAACAAAAGATAAAATTAATTAATTCAAACTCAAATCAACTAGAAAACAATAATTCTAATGAAGCATTTGGGTTAACAAGCCCTAGTTTAAATAAAACTCTAATAAAAGATCTTACTAAAATAGGAGAAAAAAGATCTGAGTTAATAAGTTGCTTATGGTATGAGAATATGATGCTTAATTTAAATACCCCTGAAAACCCTAATTTCGAATATTATTCTGATGTATATAATAATTTATTAGAATCAATTACGGAATCCGAAAATAAAGATGATATTATCAAAGAACTTAATGATTACTGCTCTACAAATAGGGCATTAATGTTTTTCTTATTATTAGATAGAATGAAAATAATATTAGAAAAATCTGGTAAAAAATAATCATGCTAGAACAAATTAAATCAATTAAATTTAAAAAACAATTTGCCTATTTCGCACTAGCAATGTTAATACTCTCAATAATTTATATTTTAATTTCTGTTTACATTACCACACTAGCTTATAAAACTATCATAAATTTACCTGAAATATCTCCAAAGGATTATGGATTGCAATATGAAGAAATAGAATTTCAATCAAGTGACAACACAGAATTAACTCTAAGAGGATGGTGGATACCTAATAAATCAAAAAATACAATAATTTACTTACATGGCATAGACAGTAACAGAGCTGGTCACACATCAGAACAAACAATTCCACCGGGACTAGAAGTTTTAACCGATATGCATTCCATGGGTTATTCTATATTTACTTTTGATCTAAGAGGCCATGGTGAATCTGATAGAGCAAAAGTAGGTCTTGGGATCAAAGAAATTGCTGATATTAAAGGTGCAATAAATTATTTAGAATCAACAAAAAATGTTGAAAAAATAGCATTGTATGGAATAAGTTATGGAGCTGTGCTTGCAATTCTTGCGGGAAATTCAGATGAAAAAATAAAAGGGATATTTATCGATAGCCCATACAATATGATTACTGATTTAATTACCGGCGAAATTCCAAGACGAACTCCCATTCCGGGATTTATTGCCGGATTTTTATCTCAAGGAATTGTATGGAGTTCAATTTTGCTAGAAGGTATAAACCTTGATGAAATCAGACCTTATGAATCAATTAAAGTTCTTTCTTATCCAGTATTAATGGTACATTGCAAAGATGATAAAAGAATTCCCATTTATCACTCAGATCAAATTAATGAACATGCACCAATTGATACTTTATATCACAAATTCGAGAATTGCGATGGGCATGGAAAAGCTTATGAGTCAAATAAAACTTATTATCTAGGCTTTGCAAAAACATATTTTAATCGTATATTCCAATAATGAATAAAAATATATATGTGCAAAAAAATGTCCCATGTAAAATGAGAGATGGAACAATATTATATTCTGATATATATTCTAAAGATAATCATTCTCGTAACCCTGTTTTAGTTTGCAGAACCCCTTATGATAAAACGAGATCTACTTATACCACAGATGCTAAAACATTAGCTCAAAACGAATACATAGTTATTGTACAAGACGTTAGAGGAAGATTTAAATCAGAAGGTGAATTTATATGGATGTGGGAAAATAAATACCTAACAGGTGATGCTGAAGATGCATTTGATACAATAGAATGGGCTTCAAAGTTAAATTTAAGTAATGGTTCTATTGGTACTTGGGGTCATTCAAATCCATCATGGCATACCTGGATGATATTATTATCAGAACATCCCAATTTAAAATCTGCACTATCAAGCGGAATGGTTGCAAAAACTTTAGATTTAACAAGAGGAATATTTGAAACTGGAAGGAGACTTGAATGGACATATCAACTAGCATCTCCTATAAGAAAAAAATTAGATGATAAAAGCGGTCCTTATGATCAATTAGAAGCTATAAAACAATGGAATCGAGTAGAAAGAGGAAAATATATATGGTGGACACCGCTGTCAACATTACCAAAAGAACCATTTTCAGACCTTTATGAACCTTTGGTAAAATTAATGAAAAATTCACATGTTGAAATGCAAGATTTTTCAGATATCTATCCAAAAGTTAATGTTCCAGTAATGCATATAACAGGTTGGTGGGATAGATTGATAGGTACGGTAGATACTTTCATAGGTTTAGACAAACAAAAAAATCCAATCAAAAATTACCATAAATTAATTATAGGACCTTGGGGTCATGATAATGGAAATTTCAAAGGTAATATTGGTCCTGTCAATTATGGGAAAAAAGCCGACGAATCTTATTCAGATTTAATCATAAAATGGTATGATCATCAATTTAAAGGAAAGGAATTAATTTTTCCTAAAAATAAAAGAGTGAAATTATTTATTTTAGGAAGTAACAAATGGGAATATTATTCTAAATGGCCCCCTGAAAATTCTGAAAATAAAATATATTATCTACATTCTAACGGAGACGCAAATGTTAAAAATTCTAATGGTATTTTAAATACTAAATTACCTAATCAAGAACCTCCAGACACATATAAATATGATCCTAAAGATCCGGTTATGAGTCTCATGTTACAAAACTCTCAAACTGTTCCCATGGATCAACGACCAAATCATAATAGAAATGACATACTTTTATATGAAACAGACAAATTCCAATCTCCAACTAAATTCATAGGTAATCCTATTGTAAAACTTTGGGCTTCTTCTGATGCAAAAGATACTGATTGGGTAGTAAAACTTGTAATAGTTTATGAAAATGATATGCCAGTGAATTTATGTTATGAAATCTTAAGAGCAAAATACAGAAACAGTTATGAAAATAATGATTTAATTCCTAATACAGACCCAATAGAATATACAATTAAGTTACGCCCTTTAGGTATAAATGTATTAAAAGGTCAAAAATTAAGACTGTATATCACTAGTTCAGACTTTCCAAACCATGACAGAAACCACAATACAGGAAATGATTTCTGGAATGACCATGAGTTTAAAATAGCCACACAAAAAATATATCACGATGTAAATTATCCTTCGAAATTAATACTCCCGAGAATGAAAAATTAAATAATTAAAATAATATGAATAAAAAATCCCAAGCATATATACATTCAATAAATTTGAAACAAAAAGAAATGATTAATATTTCTAAAGAGTTTTTCAATAAAATGAAAACAAGAAGAACAATAAGAGATTTTTCATCAAAAGATATTCCTGTAAAAGTATTAGAAAATGCAATTAAATCAGCTGGCAGAGCACCAAGTGGTGCGAATCAACAACCCTGGCATTTTGTTCTAGTAAGTAATAAAAAAATAAAAAAATCAATTAGAAATGCAGCTGAGGAAGAAGAAAAAGCATTCTATACAAAAAGAGCTCCAAAAGAATGGCTAAACGCATTAAAACATATTGGTACGGATGCTAACAAACCACATCTAGAAAAAGCACCGTATTTAATTATTGTTTTTGCCGAAAGATATTCAGTAAATAAAAAATCTGAAAAAATAAAAAACTATTATGTTTCCGAATCAGTTGGAATTGCGACAGGATTCTTAATCACAGCTTTACATTTATCTGGACTTGCAACTTTAACACATACACCTAGTCCGATGAAATTTTTAAATAAAATTTTAAATCGACCTTTAAATGAATCTGCTTACCTGATTATCGCAGTTGGTTACCCAGAAAATAACACAACAGTTCCCGTTATAAGCAAAAAAAAGATAAGTGAATTTCTGACAAAATTTACATAAATAAAATATAATAATCATTTAAATTTATATAATAGAAAAAATATGTTATTCCCTGGTTTTGGAACTTTAATAAATGCAGCAGTAATGATAATTACAGGATCATTAGGTGTATTATTAGGTTCAAAAATTCCAGAAAGAGTAAGAGAAACAAGCTTAATGGGACTAGGACTTATAACAATTATGATTGGAGTAGATGCTTTTTTAGAAACATCTAATGCTGTAATTCCATTAATCTCAATTTTGCTTGGGGGTATTACAGGATCTTTAATACAAATAGAACATAAGCTAGAAACAATAGGTGAATGGTTAAAGAAAAAAACCTATAGTTCAAAAAATAATATTAACTCTAAAACCAAAAATTTTGTAGAAGGTTTTGTAGTTGCAAGTCTTATAGCATGTGTGGGTCCAATAGCAATTTTAGGCCCATTAAATGAAGTGGTATCTAAAGATCTTAATTTAATATTTGTCAAAACAGGATTAGATGGAATTATGGTTTTTGTTTACTCGGGAACCATGGGTATAGGAGTATTATTTAGTTCTTTATCTGTAATTGTAGTTCAAGGCTTCTTTACTTTTCTTTCAGTAATCATTGGTAATACATTTTTAAACGAACAAATGATTACTGAATTAACTTCAACTGGAGGGTTAATGATTTTATCTATTGCCTTTAGATTGCTTAATATAAAAAAAATACCCTCTGCTGATTTAATTCCAGGACTAATATATGCTCCATTAGTAGTATTAATATTAAATCAATTTTAAGAATTATTAAGCAAATTTCCCATCACAGCTACAGGACTCATAGGTAATGCATTTATTCTTATACCTGAGGCATCATATAGTGCATTAGCTATTGCAGCAGGTGGAGGAATTATATTTGCTTCGCCAACTCCTCTAACTCCATAAGGATGTCCAGGGTTAGCTACTTCAATTATAACCGTATCTATCATAGGCAAATCCAAACTAGTAGGCATCCTATAATCCAAAAAAGTAGAATTTTTTAAATCACCATTATTATCATAAAAATATTCTTCATTTAAAGCCCATCCAATTCCTTGTACACTACCTCCTTGCATTTGACCTTCAACATAACTAGGATGAATAGCTTTTCCTGCATCCTGAAAAGCTGTAAATCTCACGATATCAATTTTTCCAGTTTCATCATCTAATTTAACATCTACTATATTGCCTGCAAATGAACCTCCAACTCCGGTAGGCGAAATACTTCCTTTTCCTGTAATAGGGCCACCTGTATCAATTAACATCGATGCTAACTCTTTAAAACTAAGTTGTAACTCTGAATCAGAATTTGATACAAAAACTCCATCTTTTAATTCAATATCTTCTTCTTCTATACCCCATATTTTTGCTGCTCTAGCTATCATTTGTTGCTTTACATCTCTTGCAGCCTCAATAGCTGCCCAACCAGTTGCAAATGTTACTCTACTACCTCCGGTACCACCTGAATAACCTAAATTATCTGTATGAGTTACACTCGGATAAACATCTTTAGAATTTAATCCTAAAACTTCAGCAGCCTGCATAGCTATAGAAGCCCTGGAACCTCCTATATCAGGAGATCCTTCTACTAAATTTATTGTTCCGTCTTGATTAACACCTATAGAACAATTAGAAGGACCACCACCATTAAACCAAAACCCAATTGCAATTCCTCTCCCCATATTTTTCTCCTCAATAGGAGAATTCCAATGTGGGTGATTTTTCATTGCTTCCAATAATTCTATACATCCAATCTTAGGAAATTTTGGTCCATCTGCTCGTCTAGTACCTTCCTTTGAAGCATTCATGAGTCTAAGTTCAATTGGATCTAATGATAATTTTTTAGCTATCTCATCAATAATTGTTTCTGTTGCAAGTGTTGAATTAGTTGCACCAGGAGCTCTATAAGCTGCAGTTTTTGGTTTATTTACAACAACATCTATGCCTTCAACTAAGACATTTGGAATATCATAACAAGCAAACATACACTTACCACCAGCTTCTACAGGGGACCCGGGGTATGCACCGGCTTCATAAGCTAAATAACCTTCTGCAGCAATAATTTTACCTTCTTTTGTTGCACCAATCTTACATTTAACATAAGATCCTGAAGTTGGGCCTGTTCCCTCAAAAACTTCTTTTCTTGTCATAATAATTTTTACTGGTTTTCCACTTTTTTGTGATAACAAAACTGCAACAGGTTCCTGGTATAAAGGGAATTTACCACCAAAACCTCCCCCAATTTCCATGGGAGTCACTTTTATCTGAGATGTTCTCATACCTAAAGCTCTAGCTGTTTCCTCTCTTATCTGAAAAGGTCCCTGAGTACTTATCCATATATGGACTCTACTATCATTATTCCAATGGGCCGTTACATTCATCGGTTCAATATACCCTTGGTGTACAGTAGCTGTATTAAATTCTTTTTCTATAATGATGTCAGATTTCTCAAAAGCTTTTTGTGTATCTCCAATTTCATGCTTAAATCTACTTGCAATATTTGTTAATCCATCCTTTTGCTCTCCAAATAAATCTGTTCTTAGGTCATCATGTAAAATTGAAGATTCATCTGTGGATCCAAATGGAGCCGTCATAACTGGGTCTATAATTTCGTATTCGACTTTAATTAACTCTAAAGCTTCCTCGGCAATATGAATACTATTTGCTGCAACTCCAACTATAGCATGCCCCACATATAAAACTTTATCTTTAGCTAAACTATTTTCTCTTAAATATTTTAAATCTTTAGTTTTAGACTCAGGAAAATCATCATGAGTAACTATAGAAATTACCCCATCTAATTTTTCAGCCTCACTTATATCAATAGAAATAATTTTTGCATGAGCATATGGGCTTCTTAGAACTTTGCCATGTATGTAATTGGTAGGATATATATCTGCACCATACCTTGCCAATCCTGTTACTTTATCTGATCCATCAGGTCTTATCGGCCGAGAACCTATTACATCAAAAGAAACATTAGATAAGACTGTATTTTCTTGAAAATCCATTATTACACCTACAACTAAATTAATTATTACATTAGTTATTCTAATCTAAAAAATAAAATAAATGAATATTTAAATTAAAATAAGCATATATATCACAGCTTCTAATTAATATTCTGTATAATTGAATTTAAGTATAAAAGGAGACAAAAATGGCTATATTAAAAGGTAAATCAGCCGTAGTAACTGGCGGTGGAAGAGGTATTGGGAAAGCAATTGCAAAAAAACTTGCTGAAGAAGGTGCCAATGTTATTGTAAATGATATCGGTTGTGAAATTGACGGTACAGGATATTCAAAAGATCCTGCTGACTCGACTGTTGAAGAAATAAACTCAAAAAAAGGTAATGCTAAAGCAGATTATAATAATGTAAGCATTATGTCAGAAGCTGAAAACTGTATAAAAAACTGTATAGACTCATTCGGCAAAATAGATATTTTAATCAATTCAGCTGGAATAGCAAACAATAGATTACTTTTTCAAATGTCACAAAAAGATTTTGATACCGTAATTGACAATAATTTAAAAGGCATGTTTGCACCTACAAAATTTGCTGCTATTTTATTTAGACAACAAAGAAGTGGAAGAGTGGTAAATTTAACTTCAGATGCAGGCCTAGGCGAAATAGGAAAATCTAATAATGCTGCTGCCTCAGAAGGAATAATAGGATTAACCAGAACAACAGCTACAGATTTAGGCAAATACGGGGTGACAGCAAATGCTATTTCCCCTATAGCTAAAACCAGATTACATGCTGGAACAGTAGAATCTTACCTGTCATCAGAATTAATGACTTCAAATTCAGATGACAAAGCAGGAATAGGAATATCTGATCCATCATTAGAATGGAACCCAACCACAGAAGATGGCCCGGAAAATGTAGCTACTTTGGCTGTTTGTTTATCTACTGAATACCTTCCTAATGTTAATGGATATGTATTTGGTGTTAATGGAGGAAGTATTTACGTATATTCCAACCCCTCACCGGATAAAAGAATATACAAAGCAGGTGTGTTCGAAATGGCAGAAATGGAACAATTAGTTCCTAAAACTTTTGGTATTGGATTCTAATAAACCCAACATAAAAGGAGGAATGATTATGAAAAGATTAGAAGATAGGGTAGCTATAATAACAGGAGCAGGTCGAGGTATAGGAAAAGCAGTCGCTGAATTAATGGCTAAAGAAGGAGCATCAATAGTTGTAAACGATTTAGGCTCAAATTTAGATGGATCGGGGAATTCAAAGCAACCGGCAGATGAAGTAGTAGAATATATCAATGAAAATGGAGGAAGTGCTGTAGCTAGTTCCGATTCTATTTCAGAATTTCAATCATCAAAACAAATTATTGATTGTGCTATGGATAATTTTGGGAAATTAGATATATTAGTAAATTGTGCAGGTATATTACGAGATCGAATGATTTTTAATATGACTGAAGAAGAATGGGATTCTGTCATTCAAGTACATTTAAAAGGTACATTTAATATGGTAAAACACTCAATAGATAAAATGTTACCCAATAGATACGGCAGAATAGTATTATGTGCATCTTCATCAGGCCTTGGAGCATCAGGACAAGCAAATTATGCAGCAGCTAAAGAAGGAATAGTTGGATTTTCAAGAGCTGTAGCAAGTGAAGTATCAGATTATGGAATAAGTATAAATTCAATATATCCTGGAGGAACTTCTAGAATGACACAATCTGTTCCCCAGACAACCAGAGATCTTAGAAAAGCTTTAGATGCAAAAAAGAAAGGTACTGATGTACAAGAGATGCCATCAAGTGATGAGCCACCAGAAGCTAATAACGTTGAAAATAACGCTCCTAAGATTACTTATCTATGTACTGAGCAAGGCGGTGAAATTACAGGCCAAGTATTTGGAACTTTTGGATGGAATATGTCATTATATTCCCCAAGACATGTTATTCATTCTATAAATAAAAGCGGTGTATGGAGTGTAGAAGAGTTATCAAACGTTCTCCCAATTTCACTTGCTAAAGATTTAATTAACCCCGTACCAAAACAAGAACCAAAAGCAAAATAATGAATTTATTAGATATTATATTTGGATTACTGTTATTAATTCTAATTTTCTACGGATTCAAAAACGGTTTAATTAAAATAGCATTATTTTTTATAGCATGTTTAATTGGATGGATTTTATCTGGAATATTTACTCCAACAATAATAAAAGTTTTGCCTGATTTTAGTCTTGATAAAAATATCATTTCTGGAATTATTTATTTCGTATTAATACTTGTATGTATATTAATAACAAGCTCCTTAACAAAGCCTTTAAAATCAATTTTATCATTAGCTACTTTTGGTTTTTCATCATTAATAGACAGGATAGGAGGAATAATTATTGGAGTTAGCTTTGCATTTGTAATAATAACCATATCAATCATATCCTTATCTAGAATAACCTACCATTTTGAGGTAACTAATTCAAATATAATTACGAACTATGCCATCGATACACCATTCATAAAAAATAAAATCAATAATATAGAAAAACAATTTATAAACTCTCACATATCATCAAATTCTATGAAAATAATAAATTCATTAAATCTTCACAAAGCCCCGTTTATACCACTATCATTTTCTAATTCATATGAAATTTTAAACAATAATCTATATAAATAAATCTGTATGAATATTTTAGAAACAACAAATATACAAACAAGGAAGTCAAGTATAAATGCTCCAGTACTAATACTTAACCAAGATTACACTCCTTTAGGGATTTGCCTTGCAAAAAGAGCTATAGTATTAATCTTTTCCGAAAAAGCTGAAACAGTTATAAATAGTGATAATTCCATTAAATCTATAAGTAAAGCATTTCTTGTGCCTTCAGTAATTAAAATATTAAAATATATTAAAAGACCTTATGAAAAAAAAATTTCTCGATTTGGAATTTTGGCTAGAGATAACTTTACTTGTCAATATTGCAAAAATACAAAAAAGAAATTAACTATAGATCATATAATACCTAAATCAAGAAATGGAAATCACAGTTGGAATAATGTAGCAACTGCATGTACCGATTGTAACCATAAAAAAGCCGGAAGAACTCCGGAAGAGGCAAAAATGAGATTGATCAAAAAACCATCTATCCCTAATCTTAATACACATATTTTAAAATATTCAAACAATATTCAAACATCATGGTCGCCCTTTTTATTCAAATAAACAATTATTACGTAAATAATCAAATGTCTTTATTGCCCTTCTATAAAACTATTAAATAGATAGTCTCCACATACAATAAATTGTAAGTCGATAAAAAGGTTCTAAAAATACAATAATTATAAGGAGAATATTAAATTATCAATAACTATAGATGGATTTATATTTGATTTTAAATAAAAATCGATTGAACTTAAATTATGTATTGTTCTCAGTAAAATATGATTATTTAAATTAAGCATATTTTTATTATCATATATTGTTATTAAATTACTTTTTTCATTAATATTTTTATTTAAAATCACATCTTTAATAATCTCAATACTGATCTCAATTAAATAATTAAAATATAAATAATCTTCTTTTAATAAATTTAAGTATTTCTCAGAATTTGAAAGTTTAAAAGACATTGGGGAAAAGATAAAATCGATAAATTCTTTAACTTCTACATCGAATTTAATTAACAAATCTATATCATCAAGTAAAAGTAAAGTTAGCCAAATCTTACCTCTTGATACAAACCAAATTTTATCAATTAATTCTTTATCTAAATCCTTATTCGAAGATGTAATATCTATAAATTTTGAATATGGAAAATTTAATAAATTATAAACTTCACATCTTGAAACAATAGTATTTGGAATTTTTTTTATATCTGGGGTGGTAAGTATAAACAGTTTTTGTGTTAAAGATTCTTCAAATAATTTTAATAATGCATTAGATGCTTGCTTTGTCATAAAATTAGCATCCTGTACTGCAAGTACTTTACCTTCAGAATTTACGGAACTTAAATATGAATGTTTTATTATATAATCTTCTACAGTTTCTGATTTAATAGAATAATTATAAGAGATGGAATCATTCGATGAAATTAAATGAAAATCAGGATACTTATTATCAATTATAATAGTACAGTTTTTACAATATGAATTATTAACCAGGCATTTTTCTGAACACAGATAAAATGAAGCTATAATTCTAAGTAATTCATAAACACCATCATACCTAGTCCCAACAATTATCAATGGTTTAACAGAATAATTATATGATAAATTGATTAAAATGTTTTCAAGAAGTTCTTCAGTGAAATTTGAAAGTGATTTTATTTTATCCAATAACAATTTACACATCCATTTTAAACAAATCTGAAAGGGATTCTCTTTTTCTAATTATTGAATCCATTCCATCTTTAACAGAAATAATAACTGGTCTAGGAATCATATTATAATTACTTGCCATAGACGTAGAATAAGCTCCGGAGACGGGTATCGCTATGATATCTCCTGATTTAATTTCGGGTAACAATATATCTTTGATTAAAATATCTCCAGATTCACAATATCTTCCTACTATAGTCACTTTCTCCTTAGGTCTTTCATCCCATAATCTATTAATAACAACTGCTTCATATTTTGCTCCGTATAAAGCTGGGCGAATATTATCACCCATTCCTCCATCTACAGAAATATACTTTCTTACGTTTTCTATATTTTTAATTGCCCCAACAGAATATATTGCTACTCCTGCAGGTCCTATAATTGCTCTACCGGGTTCTATTATTAATTTAGGTTTTGGCATATTAAAAAAATCCAAAGACTCATTTAAAGTATTACAAATTGCTTCAGCGTACTCTTTCACTGATGGAGTTTTATCTTCAATAGTGTAAGGTACAGCGAAACCTCCTCCTGGACTAAATTCTTTTAATTTTAAATTTTTAAATTGAGATAAAAATTCAATCACTTTCTTTATACCCAATACATAAGGAACTATACTAAATATAGGTGAACCTAAGTGAAAATGAATTCCTATAAGATTTAAATTATTCATACTTTCAATTAAATTAATAGCTTTTTCAGCATCTCCATTATCAATTGCAAATCCAAATTTACTATCTAAAATACCAGTAGTTGTATATTTATGAGTTCTTTCATCAAGTTCTATAGCAGGGGATAATCTAATTAAAATATCTTGTATTACGTAATTATTCTGAGATAAAGAATTTAATAATTCCAATTCATGGAAACTATCTACTACAATTTTACTTAATCCTGCTTCTTGTGCTAATTTAAGCTCAATTTCCGTTTTGTTATTTCCATGAAAATATATCTTTTCAGGATTTATCCCACATAGAATTGCTAATGTCAGCTCTCCTCCTGAAACAACATCTGCACCTAGTCCTTTGTCCAATATAATTTTAAATATTGATTTATTAGCAAATGCTTTAGAACCATAAACTACTTGTGTATTTTGGTACCTACTAATAAATTCTGTATTATAGGTATCGCACACATTTTCAATATGCTCACTATCAAATATATAAAAAGGAGTCCCGTATTTTTGTGCTAAATTTTGCACATCACACCCTCCTATTTCCAACTTTCCTAAACTAGTAATTTCAGTTGTATTAGGAAAAACTTTTTCAATAACTTCCATTAATTATCCTCAGAAAATAATAACTACATTTCTATCTTAATTCTTATAATTTAATCTATCAACTGAGATAGAGAGTGTTATAAATAAAATGTTATAATTCAAATGTCTTAATATAATAATTACTTATATTCTAAGTTGGGAATTATATGGTAAATAGAGCTTATGGTGAATTAAAAATCTTTGCAGGTACTTCTCATCCTGAATTAGGAGAAAAAATATGTAACTATCTAGATATTAAGCTTGGAAAATCTGAAATATTTAAATTTAGTAATGACAATACATTTGTTCGTATATTAGAAAACATAAGAGAAAAAGACATATTCATAATTCAACCTGTCTCTGCTCCTGTAAATGATAACTTAATGGAATTATTAATTTTTATTGATGCAGCTAAAAGGGCTTCTGCAGGAAGAATTTCTGCTGTTATTCCTTATTTTCCTTATGGAAGAACAGATAAAAAAGATCAACCAAGAGTACCAATAACAGCAAGATTAGTTGCAGATTTGATTACAATTTCAGGTGCAGATAGAATTTTAACTTTAGATTTGCATGCTGGGCAAATCCAAGGATTTTTTAATATCCCTGTAGATGAATTAACCGCCAGCTCAATTCTAGCAAATAAATTAAAATCTATTATGAAAGATAAAGATGATGCTGTAGTAGTTGCCACTGATCTAGGTGGAGCGAAAATTGCAAGAGAAATTGCCAAAATACTAAACACATCAATTGCAATAGTTGATAAAGCACGAAATGATAATAGCGAAACAGTAAAATCTCATAATTTAATTGGTGATGTAGCCGGAAGGGATGCGTTTATAGTAGATGACGAAATTGGCACCGGAGGAACAATAGAATCTACTGTAGAAGTATTAAAAAGTAATTTTGTTAAAAATATTTATTGTGCGGCAACTCACGGGGTATTTTCAAGAAATGCTATTGAGAAATTATCAAAATTAAATATTAATAAATATTTTATAACTGATTCATTACCCCACAATTATAATAAAAATACTCAATTCAACAATGTTTCTATTGCAACCTTATTTGGAGAAGCAATCAAAAGAATACATGAAGGTTCATCAGTGGGTGAATTATTTAATAAAAATAACATATAAATTTTCTGAAAATGATTACTAATTTAATAAACAAAATTTTTCCTGATAATAACGAAAAATTTATTAATAAAAACTCTCATCTTCTTATAAAAATTAATGAAGAAGAAAGTAAATTAATTAACTTATCCGATGAGGAATTATCTATATATTCTCGGCAACTATTATCATCAAACAATACGAGTACAAATGAAGAATTAATTGTAAAAAGCTTTTCAATAGTAAGAGAAGCTTCAAGGAGATTTCTTGGGATGAGGCATTTTGATGTACAAATACTAGGAGGGCTTGCTTTAAATGAAGGTAATATAACAGAAATGAAAACAGGTGAAGGTAAAACTTTAGTTGCCACTCTGCCCTCTTATCTAAATGCCATATCTGATAATAAAGTGCATGTAGTCACAGTAAATGATTACTTAGCAAAAAGGGATGCTATATGGATGGGGGAAATATATAGCTTTTTAGGATTAAGTGTAGGATATTTACAAAACAATTCATCATACAAATTAACAACTGATCAAAATAACAATATTACATCTATTGCATCTGAAAGAAAAGAAATTTATGAATGTGACATTGTTTATGGAACTAACAGTGAATTTGGATTTGATTATCTTAGAGATAATATGATTTATGAACAATCGCAAAAAGTTCAAAAAACTCTTGATTTTGCAATAATAGATGAAGTTGATAATATTTTAATTGATGAAGCAAGAACTCCTCTTATAATAAGCGGATCTTCCAATCAACAAAGTAATGATTACCTAACATTTGCCAATCTCGCAAATAGATTAATATTAAATTCTGATTTCGAAATTGATGAAAAAAGTAAATCAGTATATTTAACTGAAGAAGGCATCTCTAAAGCAGAAAGTGCACTTAAATTATCAAATTTATATGATACAGAAAATGTTAAATCTTTGCATTTCTTAGAAAATTCCTTAAAAGCTAAAGCTATTTTTGAAAAAAACAAAGATTATGTAGTAAATGATAACAAAGTTATTTTAGTTGATGAATTTACTGGAAGATTAATGCCAGGACGTAGATATTCTGATGGACTGCACCAAGCAATTGAAGCTAAAGAAAAAGTAACAATTCAAAGCGAAAGTATTACTCAAGCAACTATAACTCTTCAAAATTATTTCAGAATGTACACAAAGTTATCTGGCATGACAGGAACTGCAACTACTGAGGCTGAAGAATTATTGAAAATATATGGGATAGAAGTCATTAGCATTCCCACTAACAAACTAAATATAAGAAAAGATTTTACAGATTTTGTATTTAAAACGGAAAAATCAAAATATAAAGCAGTAATTCAAGATATAAAAAAAACACATACCTCAGGACGGCCAATACTAATCGGAACAGCTAGTATAGAAAAATCAGAACATTTAAGTAAATTATTGAAAAATGCAAAAATCACTCACCAAGTACTAAATGCTAAAAACCATGAAAAAGAAGCTATGATAATAGCTGAAGCAGGTAAAATTAATGCTGTCACTGTAGCTACAAATATGGCTGGAAGAGGTACTGATATTATACTTGGAGGATCAGACACCACTGAAATGGATATATGGCAAAACCAACATAATGAAATAATTAATTTAAAAGGATTGTATGTAATTGGAACAGAAAGACATGAAGCTAGAAGAATAGATAATCAATTAAGAGGAAGATCTGGAAGACAGGGAGATCCGGGAAGCACAAGGTTCTATGTTTCATTAGAAGATGAATTGATGACAAGATTCGGTGGTGAAAAAATTAAAAACTTTATGGAATGGGCTGGGATTGAAGATGATATCCCTATAGAAAACAAAATGATAACAAAAACATTAGAAAATGCCCAGGTGAAAATAGAATCATATAATTTTGATATAAGAAAACATTTGGTCCAATTTGACGATGTCACCAATACTCAAAGAGACATTATTTACAAATTAAGAAGAAATTTAATCGAAAAAGACAATATAAAGAAAATCATTGAATCTTTATCAGAACAAACAATACAAAAATTTATATCAGATATTCAGATTAATAAAGATAAATCAGTTATAAATCTCTTTGATTTAATTAATCAAGAATTTACAAATAAATTTGGAATGGAAATACTTTTATCAAATAATACAGAGATAGAAAAAAAGAAATCTGACCAATTAGAGGAATTAATATTCGATAAATTAATGAATGTATATGATAAAAACAAAAATTCTTTTCCTAGTGAAGACCACTATTTAAATATAATCTCATCTTTTTCTATTAGAATAATTGATTATTATTGGATAAATCATTTAACAAGCATAGAAAATCTAAGACAAGGAATTGGGCTGCAATCTTATGCCCAAAAAGATCCCTTGATGGCATTCAAAAAAGAAAGTTTGGTATTATTTGAGGATCTAATTGAAAATATTCATTTTGGCATAATAAAAAATGTACTGCATACTACAACTTCTAATAACATTCCAAATCAATCAATTAACCTAAAAAGTAGCTCTATGCCAACTAAATTACATTCTCATAACAATTCAAAAAAACTTAAGAGAAATGATCCTTGTCCTTGTGGATGTGGTTTGAAAATTAAAAAATGCCCTAACGGACAATTAATACTGAACTCCTAATAAATTTTATGCCTCATTTAATTCAAGAATTAAAAAGTAAAATTGAAAATGGAATAAATTGGGAAAAAGCAGTTGTTGATTGTATATCTGATTGGGATATAAGCGAAGAATTTTATAGAGGATACAAATATAAATATTGGGTAAATAACGAAGCGTTTGACTGGATGTCATTAACAGAAAGATTAGGCTCAGCAATAAAATCATATTTAAATAAAAAAAAATACCATGAATTAATTTTCACAGGTCTATTACCCAGTAAAAGTAGCTATGAATATATGAAAAAAGTAATTTCAAAAAATAAACTGAGTCAAATGCGTAATTTTTATTATGGAATAATCATAGAAGATTTAATTTATATACAAAAATCACAGCAATATTTAAAAAACTCTATATATACCACAAATGAATATGATGGTTATGAGGAAATTTATGGCAAAAATATAAATTTATTATTTCAGCAATTTGCTAAAAATACGAAATTTACCAACCAAACCAAAATAAATCTCTACACATATAAAGAATTCATATATTGGCTTTTTAAATTCAGAATAAAAAATTCAGATAAAACTAAAGTGGCAAGTGATACAAATCTATCTATAAAATTAGCAAAAAATATTTTAAACGAAAAAATAACAATGCTTTTTTAATCTTTGGTAACTGAATAATTAATATTTTTTTATATATATTTTAAATATATATAGTATAAATACTCCATTAAATTGTTAAGATTTTAAATAAATAAAAATTATGAGACAAAAACTTAACAGAAGGGTTGACAGATTTCCTTCAGACCAATATTATTTATCAACATATATTGTAATCAACTTTATTAGATTTTAGTTAGCTTTATAGATATAAAAAGATTTATTTCTATATTTAGTTTACTTAATTTAGAGGGGAAAATAATGAAAACAAATTTAAAAAATATTAAGATGTCCACTCTGATAGTAATATCATTATTACTAAGCATTGGATTAATAGCATGTGCAGGCCCAGCTGGAACAGCTGGGGCAGCTGGGGCACCAGGTCTTCCTGGTCTTCCTGGATTACAAGGTGCAGAAGGAGCTCCTGGTGATCCTGGTCTTCCTGGTCTTCCTGGACATTCAGGCGCACAAGGTAAGGCTGGTCTTCCTGGTCTTCCTGGTCTTCCTGGGTTACAAGGTGACAAAGGTGATACCGGTGCAGCCGGTCCTCCTGGTCCACCTACATACTTAGTAGCTGATGCTACAACTGCTGGTGGTTCAACTAGTATTTACGGTGCTGGCTTTAAAGCAAATGGCCAAGTTGCTGTAACTGCTATAGCAGCTAAAGGCGGATTAGATAAATTCTTGGTTGGTGGTAAAGCTAATGCAAGCGGAGCTGTTTCATTAACAGTAAGTATTGCAGATGACTGGCCAGAAGGTGTTTATACTTTGATTGCTGAAGGAGAAGGCGGCGGAAAAGCTGCTGCAGCTCTTAAAATTACTGTTTCTAAATAAATAAACTAAAAAATTATTTAAACAATCAACTTAAAAAGGGGAACTGAGTTTAAACTCAGTTCCCCTTTTCAAGTTGAAATTCATCGAAATATATACTTAAAACAAATTCCAAATAATGAATTAAATCAATAATATTATATTATTATTAACAAGTAAGTAGACAAATATTTATGATCAAAGCCAAAACTATAATATTTTATGTATTACTTTTTTCTTTAACAATATCATGTACAGTAGAAGGGGAAATAGGTCCTAAAGGGCCAATAGGTAATCAAGGAGAAAAAGGATCTCAGGGAGAAAAAGGCAATCCTGGAGTCCCTGGAATTCAAGGAGTAAGCGGACCTCCAGGTCAATTAGGCAACACAGGACCACAAGGGCAAGATGCTCCTCAACCTCAAGCAACTATAATTACAATAAATAATACAGTATTTACAATTCAAGAAGAAATTGAAATATGGGGGTCTGGATTCAAATCAGAAGAAACAATAACTTTATATATAAAAATTTCTGATACATTAGAATCTATAATCGGCACGGCGATATCTACAAAAAACGGGTCTTTTACTACAAAAACAAAACCATTATTCAATAATTCTAAAATAAGTTCTCAAATTGTAAATCAATCGATTTATACAATTTTAGCTAAAGGATCGAAAAACAGTAAATCAAGTACTGCAATTCAAATTATACCTAAGCAAATTATACCTAAGCATCTTATTTCTCCTGACGCAAATTTGATAGTTTCGGCTACTGTACCTAATGGCTCTACAGTAGCTTATGGATCAGGATTCAACTCGGATGAGAATTTTATTTTAGGTATTATATTAAATTCTAATACAACAAAAATACTTGGTTCTGGCACATCTAATAGTTCAGGTGCATTTAAATTAGAATCTACTATTGATTTGGGGACAGGAATTTACACTGTTATTGCAGAAGGAAAACAAGGATCTTCAGCTAGCGCGCCACTTTTGATTTCTTTATATAAATAATTATCGTAAATTCCTAATTTTCTTAGCTGGTACTCCATAAACTAAAGAATATTTTTGAACATCTTGAGTTAATACAGATCCAGCTCCAATTTTAGCTCCTTCATTAATAATAATAGGAGCAATTATCATTGTACCGGATCCAATAAAAGCTTTTGATTTTATATTAGTTTTATGTTTTTTATCCCCATCAAAATTACAAGTTACAGTACCTGCTCCAATATTCACCAATTGCCCTATAACACTATCTCCAATATAACAATAATGTCCTAATTTAGACTTAGAATCAATGATAGAATTTTTAATTTCAACATTTGTTCCTATAAATACATTATCTTTTATATCTGTGTATTGCCTAACATGACTAAATGGCCCAACGTGTACTTGTTTACCTAATTTTGATTTTGTAACAATAGAATGATTTACAATAGAATTATTCCCGATAATTGAATCATGCAATTCTGAATTAGGTCCAATTTTACAATCTTTTCCTATAATACTTTTACCCTTAATATGTGTTCCTGGATAAATAATAGTGCCCTCCTCAACATCAGAGTTGTAATCTATATAAGTTGAATTAGGATCAATAATAACCACTCCTTTAGTCATTAATTGTTTATTTTTTCTAATTCTCGCAATATTATTAGCCAAACTAAGCTCATAATTATCATTTATGCCAAAAGATTCAGATGAATCTTTTGCATAAGAAGTTCCTATATTAAATCCTTGCTTATATGCTATTTCGACTAAATCAGTAATATATTTTTCTCCATTAGAATGGATTGCTAAACTTGGAAGGCAATCTTGTAGCCAATTAACTTCAAAACAATAAACTCCGACATTAAATTGAGTGGTATTGTCTTTATTAAACTCATAATGAATTCTTGATTTTTCCTGGATAGATTTGATATTGCCATCATTTGATTTTTCAATAATGCCATAATCCCCTGGTATAGTATCTGTTAAATTATCTTGGATCAATGATAAAGTTAATTTTTTATTTTCATGATTCTTCATTAAATTAAGATATGAAGATTGAGTAATTAATGGGACATCAGCATTAACCACTAAAACATACTTAGATTTCAATTTTTTTAAAGCATGGAATAACGCATCACCGGTACCTTTAGGATTGTTTTGAACGGCATATACAAATTTATTATCAATATTATTTATTTTAGATTGAATATTTTCATAATTTGGAGAAACAACTACAATTTTATTATTAAAATTCTTAATAGGTAAATTCAACAACAAATATTCTATTAATGTTATTCCATTTAAAAGATGCATAGGCTTACTCAAGGTGCTTGATTTCATTCTAGAACCTTTGCCTGCAGCTAATACAACAATATCAAATGTATTTAAAAGAGAATTTATCTTAATCATTATTTATAATTAAATCATAAATATTAAAGAATTATGAAGTATAATCATTAAAATTAATGAATAAAAATGAATAAACTTACATTTATACCAATTATTGGTATTCCTGAAATAAAATCAGGAGATAATATCCCAAAAATAATAAATAAAGGATTAAATACTAATAAAATAAATCTAAAAAATAATGATGTATTAGTAATAACACAAAAAATAATATCAAAATCTGAAGATAGAATAATAAATCTTACTTCGGTTAACCCAGAAAACAAAGCAGTAGAACTCGGGAAAAAGTTAAAGAAAAACCCAAAGCTTATTCAGCTCATAATAGATGAAAGCAAATCAATAATTAAAATTGATAAAAATAGAGGGATAATTATTACAGAAACTAAATTAGGACATATTTGTGCAAATTCTGGAATAGATTCATCAAATATTTATGGAACAAATAACGTTTCTTTGCTTCCTAAGGATCCTGACAAATCAGCAAAATTTATTTATAAAAACTTAAAACAAAAATTCAATCTAGAAAATTTAGGTATTATTATTAGTGATACTTTTGGAAGACCATGGAGAATAGGCCAAACTAATATTTCAATAGGAAGTTATGGCATTAATCCATTCATTGATTACCGTAATAATACGGATGCATTTGGAAAAAAACTAAATACAACTAAAATATGCATAGTTGATGAATTGTCTGGTGGAGCTGAAATATTAATGGAAAAGTCTTTAAAAATACCCGCTGTTTTAATAAGAGGAGTTAAGTTTCAATTTTCTAATCAGGGGAGTAAAGAAATTCTTAGAGATAAAAATCTAGATCTATTTAGATAATTAAATTGTTTCAGAATCATAGTTATATTCAGATGACCATACAGAAGTATCAGTATAATTATAAAATTCTTTGGTTTTTCCACATTTTTTACATCTACCAATGCTTTTTGAACCAGATGGCTCTTCTATTACCCAATAACATATACAATTTAACACTTCGAGTTCACTATTAACATCCATAAATTAATTATCTCCAAATTGTGAAATATTTAACATATGAAAGTATAACATATTAATTCATAAATGTCATAAAATTATGCTTAATATAATAAAATATCATATAATAAGAAAAAATATTACACATTTATGAATTATTGGTTATTTAAATCTGAACCTTCAGACTATTCATTTGAAAATTTCATTTCTGATAAAGAAACTTGCTGGGAAGGTATAAGAAATTATCAAGCTAGAAATTTCATTAGAGATAATATAAAGATAAATGATGAGGTCTTATTTTATCATTCAAATATATCTGAACCTCATCTTGTTGGACTTGCAAAAGTTATTCGTGAAGCATATCCAGATCATTACTCTTGGAACAAAGAACATAAATATTATGATCTGAAAAGTTCTCCTGATAATCCTAGATGGTTTATGGTAGATATTAAAGCTATAAAGAAATTAAAAAGAATAGTTTATCTTAAAGAAATAAAACAAGAACCAAAATTATCTAAAATGATTTTGTTAAATAATTCTAGACTTTCAATTCAACCCGTAAAAAAAAGTGAACGGGATTTAATTATCAAAATGTCAAATAATTGACCTAATTTGTGAAGCTATAGAATCACCCATTTCAGAAGTTTTACACCATTTAGAATCGTGTGAAATATCTTTTGTTCTAAGACCAGAATTGATAACATTATCTACTGATTTGGTAATTAATTCAGAAATATCTTTATGTTCAAAAGCAAATTCAAACATCATAGCAGTACTCAAAATCATACCTATCGGATTTGCAATAGATTTACCCGCTATATCAGGAGCACTCCCATGAATAGGTTCGTATAAACTTTTTAAATTACCACTAATATTCTCACCTGGTAAAAATGATAATGAAGCCGAGGGTAACATCCCTAAAGAAGAGGATAATATAGAAGCTTCATCAGATAATATATCACCAAAAGTATTTTCTGATACTATCACATCAAATTGTGAAGGATTTAAAATAAGCTGCATGGCAGCATTATCAACTAAAATATGATTTAATGTTACATCCGGATAATCTATGGCCAATTCATCAACAATTTTTCTCCATAATTTTGAAGTTTCAAGAACATTCGATTTATCTACTGACGTAAGTTTTTTAATTCTTGATTGAGCAATTTTAAATGACATTCTTACAATTCTTTCTATCTCATACTCATCGTAATACATAGTATCCACAGCTGCTCTTTTGGAATTATCATCAATTTGTTTTTTAGGCTGTCCGAAATACAAACCACTTGTTAATTCTCTAATAATTAAAATATCTACATTATTTAATATTGATGATTTTATTGGTGAGGATTCTTTTAAAGCTTCAAATATTTTTACTGGACGTAAATTTGCATATAAATCCAATCTTTTTCTTATATTTAAAATACCAAGTTCAGGTCGAAGATTACTTTCCAAATTATCCCATTTTGGACCTCCTACTGCACCAAATAATACAGCTTTGCTATTTTCAATTAATTTTATTGTATCTTCAGTCAGTGGAGTACCAAATTTATCAATTGCTTCTCCACCAACAATTCCATATTCCAAATCATATTTATTTCCAGTAACATCTTCAATTGATTTAATAATTTTAATTGCTTCTTTAATAACTTCAGGACCAATACCATCTCCTGGTAAAACTGCTATATAACTCATAATTATTCCCTTATTTAACTACTAAATTAAGTAATTTATTTTTAACATATATAGATTTCAAAATTTGTTTTTTCTCAATATATTTTTTAACATTTTCAGATCTTAAAGCCAAATCTTTTAATTCATCTTCGTTCAAAGCATTTGATATATTTAAAGTATCTCTAACTTTACCATTAACCTGAATAACTATTGTAAGAGTATCAGTAATTATCAATGTATCATCATATTTCGGTAATGATTGTTGATGTATTGAAAAATTATTACCTATAGTTTCCCACAATTCTTCTGCAATATGAGGAGCTAAAGGAGCAAGATGTAAAAGTAATCTTTCTATTGAAGATTTCCATAAATTTTTTGAAATTTGAAAATTGTCATATCCGCGTAATAATTCAGTTGAATATTCCATTAATGTTGCAATAGAAGTATTAAATTTGAAAGCTTTCATGTCAGATATTACTTTCTTGGTTGTTAAATGAGAAATTCTTACAAAATTTTTCTCTATATGTTCCTCTAAATTATCATTAAGCACTGATATATCTTTATGGACTAAATCCCAAATCCTCAGCAGCCATCTTCTAATACCATTCATTCCTGAATCAGACCAATCTCCTCCTTGATCCCAAGGTCCAAGAAACATTAAATAACATCTTAATGTATCTGCTCCAACATTTTTCACTATTGGATCAGGAGTTAAAGGATTAGATCTCTTTGAAATTTTCTTATGTTCTTTGATCAACATACCTTGATTAGTTAATTTGGAATAAGGTTCATCAAAATTAAGGAAACCTAAATCTCTAAGTGCTTTGTTAAAAAACCTTGCATATAAAAGATGCATAACTGCATGTTCAGCACCACCCATATAATGTGTTACAGGCAGCCATGATGAAATTTTTTCATTGTCAAAAGGTTTTTCATTAGAATTGGGGCTTGCGAATCTTAAATGATACCAAGCAGAGCATACAAAAGTGTCTAATGTATCAGTTTCTCTCTTAGCAGGCTTATTACATTTTGGACAACTGGTATTTAAAAACTCTGGCAATTTAGTTAATGGGGATTTTCCATCAGATTCAAATTTTACTTTTTCAGGTAGTAAAACTGGTAAATCTGAATCCGGAACAGGAACTGTGCCACAATCATCACAGTAAACTATTGGTATAGGTGTTCCCCAATATCTTTGACGTGATACTAGCCAATCTCTTAAATGATATGTAGCAGTTTTGTATCCCCAATTATTTTTTTCTACTTTATCTGCTATTAAATTTTTTGCATCTGTATTAGACAAACCATTAAATTCAGCTGAATTTACTTGAAAACCTTCTAAAGTGAATGCCTCTGAAAATTCTTTACCATCCCAATTCCTAGGCGATATAACAACCCTAATATCTAATCCGTATTTTTTTGCAAATTTGAAATCTCTTTGATCATGTGCAGGGACTCCCATTACTACACCTGTTCCATAAGTAGCAAGAACATAATCCCCAATAAAAACAGGTATTCTTTCACCATTTAAAGGATTAATACAATATGCCCCCGTTTTAACTCCTGTTTTTTCCCTGTTTGTTGATGTCCTATCTATTTCGGTTTGTTTACTAGTATTTTTTATATAATCATTAACATCTTTTTCATAACCTGGCTGTACAATATTTTTTACTATAGGATGTTCCGGCGCTAAAACTACAAAAGTCACACCAAAAACTGTGTCAATTCTTGTAGTAAAGGTTTCAATTTTTTCATTTTGTAAAAATTCACTTATATCAAAAGATAATGTAACTCCGCTAGATTTACCAATCCAATTCTTTTGCATGATTTTTATTTTTTCAGGCCAATCCATTGAATCCATATCTAATAATTCATCTGCATATTTTGTAATAGCAAAAAACCATTGAGGTAAATCTCGTTTTGATACAATGGATTCGCATCTTTCACATGCCCCTTCCTTCACCTGTTCATTTGCTAAAGTAGTTTGACATTTTGGACACCAATTAGCCTGAGCGTGTTCTCTATATGCTAATCCTTGTTTATAAAATTTAAGAAAAAAATACTGATTCCATTTATAATATTCTGAATCAGAAGTAATTAACTCTCTATTCCAATCATAAGAAGTTCCCATCTCTTTAAACTGTCTACGAAAATTATCAATATTGTTATAAGTCCATTCTCTAGCATCTGCTCCTCTTTCTATAGCAGCATTTTCTGCCGGAAGCCCAAAAGAGTCGAATCCTTGGGGATGCATAACATTATAACCTTCCATACGCTTAAATCTAACATGAGCATCAGCCGGAGCAAATGCATACCAATGACCCATATGTAAATCACCTGACGGGTATGGAAACATTGTTAAAGCATAATAATTTTCTTTACCACTCACATTATCTTGAGCATTATAAATACCATCTCTATCCCATTTCATCTGCCATTTTTCTTCTATTTCTGAATGATTATAAATATTTTTCAATTTATTTTATTTCCTATGTATTAACTCATTATATTTAATACTACATTTTTAATAACTTCTTCAGTAGAATTATTACCACCCATATCTTTTGTAATAATGTTATCATTTATAGTTTTTTGTACAGCTTTTCTAATTATATCTTCAATCTTAGAATAACCTAAATAAGATGCCATCATAGAACATGATAAAATTGCAGCTAATGGATTTGCTATACCTTTACCTGAAATATCAGGTGCACTCCCATGAACGGGCTCAAACATGGAAAGAGAATTTTTAGAAGGGTTAATATTCGAGCTTGGAGCAGTACCCATACCCCCAGTAATACCTGCACCCAAATCGCTTAGAATATCTCCAAAAAGATTACTAGCAACTATAACATCAAAATCTTCTGGTCTTCTAACTAAATCCATACATGCAGCATCGACTAATAAAGATTCTGTTTCAATATTTGGGTATTTTTCAGATACCTCTTTAAAGCAATTGTCCCACATAACCATCCCGAATGCTTGTGCATTTGATTTTGTTATAGAAGTAACTTTTAATTTATTATTTCTACTGATAGCATGTTCAAAAGCATATTCAATGATTCTTATACAACCCATTCGCGTAAATACTGCTGTTTGTATAGAAGTTTCAAATTCATTACTAGAATGTAAAAAACCACCAATATTTGCATATTCACCCTCAGAATTTTCTCTGATAATAACAAAGTCAAGATTTGAAATATTTTTTAATACACTGTCTGTATTTTTCCATAAATAACATGGTCTAACAGAAACATATTGATCAAATCTTCTTCTAATTGGAAGTAATAACCCATTTAAAGTAATATGATCAGGTACTTTTGGATGCCCAACAGCACCTAATAAAATAGAATCAAACTTTGATAACACATCTAAAGCATTCTCGGGCATCATTTCATCATTTTTCAAATAATAATCTGACCCCCAATCAAAATAATGGAAATCAAACAAATTAATATCAGATAAAATTTTTTCCGATTTTTTTAATACTTTAATAGCTCCTTCTATAACTTCTATCCCAATACCATCTCCTGGAATAATAGCTATATTTTTCATGTCCCACCTTCTGATATATTAAATAATTCTATACACAAATTAATCAATTCATCTGTTAAATATATATCTGATGATTGATTATAACTTTCATGAATATGATTTAATATCTCTTTTTTATTAATCCATCTCCATGAATCATCTTTTAATTCACCGCCAACAATTTTGCACAAATATATCATATCAATGTGTTCATGAAATCCGTCTTTTATATCATTAATAGGTTCGATAAATATGGTATGGGGAGGAATAATAGAAATAACATTTTTAAATTTCTTTATATGAGTATTTGAAGTATTAATTATTTGTATTTTATAACCTGTTTCCTCCAAAATTTCACGTTTTACTGTTTCTATAGGATCTTCATTTAGTTCAACATGGCCTCCTGGTGGCAACCATAAGTGTATTTTCGGATGTAAATGTAACAAAACAGAATCGTTTTTAATTATTAATCCTGTTGCAGTAAAATGTCTATTCATAAAATCCATAAAAATGGCGACCCCGACCAGATTCGAACTGGCGATCTCCGCCTTGACAGGGCGGCGTGTTAACCGCTACACCACGGGGCCGAATAAAATTGGGCGGTATTGGGTTCGAACCAATGACCTCTGCGATGTCAACGCAGCACTCTAACCACTGAGCTAACCGCCCAATGAAATTTAATTAAAAAAAGTTTAACAAATTCAATAATAGTATGCAAATTTGCTTTAATATAAAATCACAACTTTAATCAAAGGATCATTATCGTTTCTGTTTTTTTAATTAGAATCATTATCTAGCAAAATATCAGAATTTAAACCATTTACTGAGTTCTCAATATCAAAAGCAGAATTATCTAATAAATTTAATTCATTATCTAATTTATCTAATCCTAATTTTGCTCTACCTTCTTCAGTTTCATCAAATCTTGCAGGTATTAATCTTCCAATGATTACATTTTCCTTTAATCCTCTTAATTCATCTACTTGTCCATTTGTTGCCGCTTCAGTTAACACTCTTGTTGTTTCTTGAAAAGAAGCCGCTGCTAAGAAACTATCCATATTTAATGAAGCTCTTGTAATACCTAACAAAACTGGACTTGCTGTAGATGGTTCTCCACCTTCAGCCATAATTTCTTCATTTTTATTACTAAAATCATTAATGACTACAAGCTCACCAGGTATATAGTCTGTATCACCTTGTGAAGCGATTCGTACTTTTCTAAGCATTTGAGAGACTATAACCTCTATATGTTTATCATTTATAGAGACACCCTGAGATAAATAAACATTTTGTACTTCTTCAATAAGGTATTCCTGTACAATATTTATACCTTGTATACCCAAAATCTGCTGAGGGCTTTTCGGACCAGTAGTTAAAGGATCTCCAGCTTTAACGGGATCTCCTTCTGAAACAATCAGGTTTGATGCAGCAGGAATCAAATATTCTCGTGTTTCTTCATTTTCCCATATGATTGTAATTTTTTGTTTAGTTACCTTTAATTTTCCTGACACCACAGCATAAGATGATTCTGATTGTATTATTTTGCTTGGATTTGATTTTGTATCTTTAGCACTTATAGATTGATTTTTTGGAGAAATAAGTTCTGTTCCAACTATAACACTATCGCCATCCTTAACTTTCATTTCCCAACCCTTAGGCACAGCTATTTCTTGCTGCATGGTTTCTCTATCACTAACCTGAATTACCAATCCATCAGAAGTTTCTAACAAATCAACCATTCCATCAATATCACTTAATATTGCCTGCCCTTTTGGAGTTCTCGCTTCAAACAATTCTTCTACTCGTGGCAAACCACTTGTTATATCAGCTACTGAAGCTATACCTCCTGTATGAAAAGTTCTCATAGTAAGCTGCGTACCGGGTTCACCTATACTTTGAGCAGCTATTATCCCAACTGCTTCACCTATCATCACAGGATTCCAATTTGCTAAAGAACCACCATAACATTTTATGCATAATCCTCTTTCAGTCTTACAAGTCAAAGGAGAGTATACAGAGGCTGAATCTATTTTATCCTCTTGATCAGCAATATTATTAATAACTTCATCATCAATATATGTATCTTTTTCAACAAATATTTCCCCTGTTTCACTGTTAACTAATGGCTGAGCTATATATCTGCCTTTAATTTTTGAAATTATTGATCTTTTAAATTGATCTTCAGGTTGATTGTTATAAACAACCCTAAAATCATCAGTGCCACAATCATCATTAATAATTGTCATCTCTTGAGCTACATCAATTAGCCTTCTAGTTAAATACCCACTATCAGCAGTTCTTAACGCAGTATCTGCCAAACCTTTTCTAGCTCCATGAGTTGAAATAAAATATTCTAATACTGTTAAACCTTCTCTGAAGTTAGATTTGATAGGCCTATCGATAATTTTACCTTTTGGATCAGACATTAACCCTCTCATGCCAGCCATCTGTTTTATTTGTGCAATATTACCTTTTGCACCAGATGTAGCCATAAAATACAAACCTCCATAATTTGATAAGGCACTTTCAATTGTATCTGTCACTTCTTCATTTGCATCTGTCCAAATTTTAACTGCAGATTGATATTTTTCATCATCTGTAATAAAACCTTGATCAAATTTACTTTCTAATAATTTAATTTGTTTTTCAGCTTTTTCAACAATTTCATATTTAGATTCCGGGACCTTTATATCATTAATAGCAATAGTGATTCCTGATTTTGTTGCATATTCAAAACCAACTGATTTTAACCTGTCTAATAAATCGGCAGTTTCTTCATTTCCTAATGCTTTAAATGATCTTAAAGTAATATCTTTTAGGTGGGATTTATCTATAGTAAAATTATAGAATTCAAAAGAGTCGGGTAAATTAGAATTAAAAATTATCCTACCAACTGTTGTAGTAATAATTTCATTATTTTCAGATTTATCATTCCTAACTTTGACGAAAGATCTCAAATTAATTAAACCAAGATTATGTACTAATAACACTTCATCAAAGTTGGAGTATAATTTTAAGTCAGTTTCTATATTTTCATTTTCCGGACCTGTTAAATAAAAACAACCTAAGACAATATCTAACGTAGGTGCTACGATAGGTTCTCCAGAACTAGGTGTCAACATATTATTTGAACTTAACATAAGTTTTCTACTTTCAATAATAGCAGTCTTTGATAATGGCAAATGTACTGCCATTTGATCCCCATCAAAATCAGCATTAAAAGCAGCGCACACTAAAGGATGGACTCTAATAGCACTTCCGTTAATTAAAACCGGTTCAAAAGCCTGTATCCCTAATCTATGCAATGTTGGGGCTCTATTTAAAAGTACAGGTCTATCCTTTGAAACATCTTCTAAAATATCCCAAACTTCTGAGCTTCCTCTATCAACTAATCTTTTTGCTGTTCTAATATTATGAGCATACCCTTGTATCACCAATTGATGCATCACAAATGGTTTAAATAATTCTATAGCCATTTTTCTTGGTAATCCACATTGATTTAATTTTAATTCAGGACCAACTATAATTACAGATCGAGCACTATAATCCACTCTTTTTCCAAGTAAATTTTGTCTAAATCTTCCCTGTTTGCCACGTAATAAATCAGATAATGATTTTAAAGTATGATTATGACTGCCCAAAACCGGACGTCCTCTTCTTCCATTATCTATTAAAGCATCAACAGATTCCTGTAACATTCTTTTTTCATTTCTAACAATAATTTCAGGAGCATGTAATTCCAATAATCTCTTTAATCTATTATTTCTATTAATCACTCTTCTGTATAAATCATTTAAGTCACTTGCAGCAAATCGACCACCATCCAATTGAACCATCGGCCTTAATTCAGGAGGTAAAACTGGAATGATTTCTAATATCATTGATGACAATTCATTCCCACTTTTTCTAAAAGCTTCAACAACTCTTAATCGTTTAACTGCTTTTTTTAACCTTTGGCCTGAAGTTTCCCTTATTTCCTTTTGTAATTCATCTCTTAATAAATCCAAATTTATATTTGCCAAAACTTTTGCAACAGCTTCAGCGCCCATTTCTGCAGTAAAAATATCCATTTGAAATTTAATTGTTATTGTTCTAAGTGATTTATATTTTTGATCAGTTAACAATTCACCTAATTTTAAATTTTTAAGATCAGTAATTACTAAATTAAATTCAGCAATTTTATTTTTTTTGTCTTCTTCAGACAATATAATTAAATTATCTTGATTTTCTTCTTGTTTAATATCATCATCTTTTGAAGAACCTAAATCATCATTATTTTGCTCTTCTGCTTTTTCCGTGGCATCACCTGATTCTAATTTAATGACTTCATTATTTAAAAGTTCTATAAGTTTATCTCGGGATTCAATATTTACTTTTGTTACCAAATACTGCGCGAAATATAAAATCCTCTCAAGATTTCTTGGTGATAAATCTAATACCATTCCAAGTCTGCTCGGTGATCCTTTGGCAAACCAAATATGTGCTACAGGTGCAGCTAAAGTTATTGTTCCCATTCTTTCACGCCTTACCTTAGAACGAGCTACTTCTACTCCACAGCGGTCACAAATTACTCCCCTATATCTTATTTTTTTATACTTTCCACAATAACATTCCCAATCTTTAGTAGGACCAAAGATTTTTTCACAAAACAAACCGTCTTTTTCTGGCCTCAAAGTCCTGTAATTTATTGTTTCGGGCTTTGTCACTTCTCCATAAGACCATAATTTAATCTTTTCAGTAGAAGCTAATCCAATTTTTATAGAATCAAAACTAGTAGATGTTTGTACCATAATTTATATACCTCAATATTTATTAATTTTTATTCCTTATTATTAATGTCGGAATCTAAGCTTTCTTCATCTTTAAGTTCAGGAATATCATCTAAAGTTATATCTACTTGATCTGTAGTGTCATCTGAACTTTCACTAACAACTTCTTCTATATCAGTATTTTCCAGATTATTACTAGGTATATCATCTAAACTAATATTTTCAGATAATAATTTCTCATCAACATTATCTACATTATTGTCAGAATTATTGTCAGAATTTCCACCTGCAGATAGAAGATTACTTCCTTCATTGACACTTGTTATTAAATCAACATCATCAACAATATCTGATAGATCT
>Ga0207966_1000221_pt1 | contig 31993 bp, 36 predicted proteins | sample Knorr_S23_td_NAD_FD_185611 | JGI IMG/M metagenome (GOLD analysis project Ga0207966, IMG submission 185611) | Marine microbial communities from Southern Atlantic Ocean transect - Knorr_S23_td_NADW_ad_2500m_LV_B (SPAdes) (version 2) | ecosystem: Environmental > Aquatic > Marine > Oceanic | place...
TTGTACTCCATCTCCAAAAATCTCAAGAGGCATTTTCTCTGATATATTTTTTAAAAATTTTTTAATCACACCTGATTCAGATGATTGACCATTTCCATACACATTGAAAAGTCTAAGTGAAATACAATTCAAATCAAAAAGTTTTGAAAATGTCTGTAAATTGTATTCAGCCACAAGTTTGCTTGCACCATATGATGATAAAGGACTGAGTTGGGAATTTTCAGAGATTATGGTATCTAGAGAATTTCCATAAACTGCAGCAGAAGATGAAAAGATTAGATTTTTTACATTAGTTTTAACGCAACTTTTCAGAACATTAACTGTACCATCAACTATTATGTCAGCAGTTGTCTTGGGATCTGCAATAGACTGTAAAACACCAGTCTGTGCGGCTAGATGAACTACAAAATCATAACTTGACATAGATTCTAATAATAAATCATAGTCTAGAATATCGCCTGTAACAAGACTAACTCCATTTTCAAGCAGATGTGAAATATCATTCTTAGAGCTTGAAGAAAAATTATCAAAAATTGTAATCTTATGTTCATCATGTAACAATTTTGCTACAAGATGTCTTCCGATAAACCCAGCTCCACCGGTAACTAAAAACTTCAATTATTTTTAAAGAAACACGTTATACTTTATATGTTAATGAATGCCGGGGGTGGGTTTCGAACCCACGACCTCCAGATTATGAGTATTGCCTTCTACGGAGAGACTGGCACTCTAGACCAGGCTGAGCTACCCCGGCATAAGTACGCATAAATTTTTAGTGCAATTAAATGATTCTGAATCTAGTATTGCTTTGAAATTTCACTCCATTTAGAGTCATCACTTTTAACCCAAAGAAATTTTTTCTGTAATGCAGATGTGTAAAGCTTTTCCCATTCAGCCGCAACTTCATCAGTCCAGGTTTTGAAAATTCTTGGGTCAATATAATTTCTAAGAGATGTTCCTAAATTATGGTCTCTTGTTTTCTGTGTTAGTTTTATCTGGAGCTGTAACTTTTCAATTCGTTCAGCATGCTTTGCTTTTCTATTTCTAATCTGAATCTTAATTTTTTTAACCCGTTCCTTCTGTTTTTTGGTTTTTTGTGCTATAGATTCAGCTTTTTTGAGGGATTCTTCAGATTTTAGCCATGGTTTTGACTTTTCCACATTGCTCAAAGTATCCTTTTTCTTTTGTAATGATTGCTCAAAATTCTTAGGAATTGTTCTTTTATGATTACACATAATAGCAGAATCCAAATTTGCCATCTTTGCGTGGAATAATTTTTTCATATTAGATTCTGATTTGATATTATCATGATTACGAAGGTATTTTGAAACTACACTTGAGGCTAGATATGTTCTAAAGACTTTGGCAGTTAATCCTTTGACTAATGTAGAGTAGTAGGCATTGACATGTCTTGAAGTAATACCATGAAAAATTTCTTGCGTATTTTTTTTGTTCGCGATCAATTCTTTCAGGTTATCATGAAATTGTTTATCAAGTCCTTCTGCTGGAATTGTCTCTCGCCATCTAACACTATCTTTTCCAAGAAAATCAAATTCAATTGAATTTTCAGTAAGTTTTATGTGCTCCTTTCGTAATGTTGTAGCTCCAACAGTATCAGCTTCATCTGGATCCTTTTCATCTCCAACTCTCATTGCTGTACGATAAATCAAGTAACACGCAGTAGCTATTCTTTTGGTTTTGTGTTCTTTGCTTTGCATATCTTTGGCAATATGCACCCTTACATTTTCAATCTCTTTAGCTAATCTTATTGCCTTGTCGTATTTGGCCTGATCCCTTTCTTGTTTGATTCCTGCAGTATCAGCTAGCCAAACATATTTTCGTTTTTGTGTTAAAGCATCCATCCAACTTGCTATCCACATAGAATTTTTGTCATGTACAATCTTACCCCATTTTCCTTCGGGAACCTTAGATTCCTTACCAAGATTCAGTGTTACATCTTTGGCAGTAACTTGCGGTTTGTACCGTCCTCGCATCGGGTGTTCACCCCTACCCATGAAAATTCCTGGTGGCTCAGCCATATAGTTTCCAACGTCAACCTCTTGTCCATCCATTACTGCCTTTCCATATTTTATTTTCATCTCTTCACGAATTTCCTTTCGCTTTAGAGCAAGCGCCTTTTTTTCTTCCTTTGTCATTAGTTCTTTGGCTTCTTTTTCTTTATCTACAAGCTTGTAGGCTTGGGCAAAATCAACATCAGTATATTTTATGTTTTTAAATTTTCCATTAAAGGTTTTAGCAAAATCTGAAATAAAATTTTTCTGGAAGACTAGATCTTCAACATATTTTTCTGTGGTACCTGGTTTTGGCGCATCTTTCTTTTTTGCCCATTGGTATGCCATTTCCTCCTGGATCAGACTAGGCTCAATATGTTCACCATTAATCTTAATCTTAATTCCCTGAGATTTGAAATCTGGGGGAAAGAGTATTCCGTTATGTTGTAATGTTTTCCATTTCATATCATTCACACGTACAAATTGCCGACTTTGACAAAAATCAGTTAAAACCGTATATCAATCTAACCACGTAAATATTTTCAGAAATATGCATATTGAGCCAAACCAATGTTAACTAATTTATTCACCGTATAGCTCTTTTTTCAAATAATTTTCAAACTCGATGTCTGTTTTACTCTTTTTTGCCTCCAAGAACATAGATGCATCATTTCCAACAATATACCTTGGTAGTGGCTTTTTGTCTTTGATAGCTTTAACAATTGTGTTTGCTACTTCTTTTGGTGGTGTTCCCATCTCTGCCATCATCTTGACACCAGAGACTACCTTAGTAGTGATGTCTTTGTACACTGTATCTAATTCTGATTTTTTAGCCATCTTCATATTTTTCATAAAGTTTGTCTTTATTACTCCAGGCTCAATTATGATAACATCTACACCGAAAGGCGCAAATTCAAACCTCATAGACTCGCTTAATCCCTCTAAGGCAAACTTGGAGCTGATATATGCAGGCGACGCTGGAAATCCAATACGACCCACAACCGAACTAACATTTACTATTGTTCCAGAACTCTGTTTTCTCATAGTAGGTGCAACCTCCTGGATCAATCTTATAATTGAGAAGAAGTTTGTCTCAAACTGTTCCTTGAATTCATCAACAGACACATCTTCAACACATCCCCAGAGACCCCATCCTGCGTTGTTTACCAGTACATCAATTCTTTGCTTTTGATCTAAAATCTGTACAATTGCACTCTTAACAGACTTCTCATCATCAACATCCAACTCCAAAATACTAATTTTGAGATTCTCTTTTTGAGTAATTTCTTTGATTTTGTTACTTTTTGTGGTGTCTCTCATTGTGGCATATGTAAAATAACCTTCTCTTGCTAGTGCTAAAGATGTCTCAAAGCCTATTCCGCTAGATGTTCCTGTAACAACCGCAACTTTTTCCATACAAATTTTTGATCATAACTATCTAATAGTTTTATGATCGATTTGTGCCTCTATTGGACTTGTACAGACGATATCAGGCAATTCGAAACTGTTATGTATAATCCTATTTAGCAAAAAATATGGCAAGCTATTCAGGAGAAGTGGCTTCACTTCACAAAGGTTACCAAGCAGCCTTAAAAAAAGCTAAATCAAGGCAAGCGGTTCTAAACTGCTATTGGAAACACAAAGCACAACATGAGCAATTGTTGAAAAAGCACCTACGTGAAGAGATGGCACAGGTTAATCGAATAAAATCAAAGATCAAATACAAATAACTAATGGCTCTGTTATCGACGTTGTTTTGTATTAATCAAAATTATATTTTTTAATTAATTTCATTATTATGTTAGATATGTATGGGATTTTTTGTATTTGAAGCGATTTAAGGTGAATCAAATTTACAATCTTGATTGTATTGATGGAATGAAATCCATCCCTGATGAAAAAATAGATTTGGTTATTACTGATCCACCTTTTGCCATAAATTTTAAAGATAAAAAAGCAAATTATAATAGAACCGCTTCTAGAGTTTTGTCTGGCTACAACGAAATAAAAGCTGAAGATTACTATGATTTTACACATGCTTGGATGTCTGAAATATTACGCATTTTAAAAAAATCTGGAAGCATGTATGTATTTTCAGGATGGAATAACCTTAAGGATGTTCTTACTGCATTAGACGATATTGGATTTACAACCATCAACCATATCATATGGAAATACCAATTTGGTGTAGTTACAACAAAAAAATTTGTAACTTCTCATTATCACTGCCTTTACGTATGCAAAGATAATAAAAAACGTAAATTTTTTCCTTATTCAAGATTTGAAAAAAATGCAAAGACATCTGATGGAAGAAGCTTACACTATAGGGATAAAGAAGATGTTTGGAATATTAAACGTGAATATTGGACCGGAGATGATAAAACTCCTACAAAGCTTCCTGCTGAAATTATTCAAAAAATTATCCAATATTCAAGCGAGAAAAAAGATTTGGTATTTGATCCTTTTCTTGGTTCTGGTCAGGTTGCGGTGGTTAGTAAGATGGTGGGTAGAAGATATTTGGGATTTGAAATTGTAAAGGCATATTTCAATTTTGCAAATAAACGACTTGTAAAAAATATTTATCGTTTAAAAAAAGATCTAGAAAATTAAGATTCTAGTTTTATTTTGATTGTTTATCTATTTCTCGTTGTCCAATTTTACTAGTAATTTCCGTTCTTAGATCATCATCAGTTTTCTTTTTAGAATCAATTCCAATTGTCTTAGCCATTATCTCTAGCTTTTCTCTTTCATTCTTCACAGGACCAGAAATTTCAATATTTTCATTTGCAACATCCTTCATTTCATTCTGAATTTCATTTTTTGCTTTGTTAAATTCACCCACTATTTTGCCTATCTTTTTTGCAGCTTCAGGAAAACGATTTGTGCCTAAAAGTAAAATTAGTGCAACAAAAATAATTATCATCCATTCGCTTCCAATAATGTTCAGTGAATATTCTAGCATAAGATCATCTTGTGTACTGCAAAATTAAAGATTTGGATTATGCTTTACTCTTATTTATACGCAGCAATCATAATTGCACCACCCATTAGATCTTTATCAAATTCAATTTTTGAAAACTTTTCAAGAAGTAGTGATTTTAACTTTTTATTTTTTGGCCATACTCTATATGTTCCATAAAGTGTTGCAAACTTTAATCCTAATTTTCCACCCGCTGCATATGCAACAATTGGCAGAATCATTTTAAGATAAAATGAAACGCCAAATCTAATAATTGGGTTATCAGGTTTACCTAAATCAACAATGATCCATTTACCATCTTTTTTCAGTATTCTATGCATTTCAGATATAGCTATCTTTAGGCTAATGGCATCACGCAATGAGTACCCTGAAAGAACTGCATCAAACTGTTCATCCTTAAATGGTAGATGCTCAAAAACCCCGCAAGCTGCTTCAGGTCTTTCCTCAAATAACCTGTCAGTATTTTTTATCATTGGCAAAAGAGGATCATATAGCATGATGGAGATGTTTCCATTTACAATATCTAATGCAGTTTTTGACATATTTCCAAACCCTGAGCCAGCATCAAGAACTTTGTCACCATTTTTTATTCTACCTTTTATTGCCCTTTTACGGTGTTCAGAATCTTTTCCAAGTGAAATATACGAATTTACTTTATCATATACAGGTATGATCTCCTGCAAAACATCAATAACTTCACCCCAATAACTTCCTAAACCCATAACACGACCAATCTTTTTGATGTTATATTCTGTACCCTAGTATCATTTAGTAAATTTTTCTTTTGCTGCCTGACTAAATTTTTCTAGTTCTTCATTGGAAACTCTTTCTAAGAGTTTTGTGTCCAATTTGATCTTTGACATTTTAATATGACTCACACCTTTTTCATCAGATTTCAGATTTATTGCAGCAATTGCTAGTGATGCTGCATCCTCTACTGACATGTCTTTTTTGTAATTTTTTTCCAAGAAGTCAGTGATATCATCTGAGTTGCCACCTATGGCTACTGCAGCATATAAAATATAGGTGCCACTCGGGTCAGTCACGTATATTCTTGAACCCTTTCTATCCACTCCAGCAATAATTAATGCAACACCAAAAGGGCGTACACCTGAATATTGTGTGAATTGATGGGATTGATCTGCTAAATGCTTAGCAACTGTTTCTACCTCGACAGGTTCATCATAAGTTAGTTTATTGCTTTGTGCAAAAAATCTGGCATTATCTACTTGAACACGTGCATCTGGAATATATCCAGCCGCAGCCACACCAATATGTTCATCAATTTGGAAAATTTTTTGTGTGGTTTCAGAAACCTGAAGTCTGCGCGGTTTTTCTTCAACAGCAATTACTACACCATCCTTAGCTTGTAGACCTATTGCAAGAGTTCCCCTTTTGACCGTTTCAATAGCATATTCTACTTGATAAATTCTACCATCTGGTGAATACATTGTTGGTGTCATATCATAGCCACGTGATGCCATCATAATTCTTGAATGTACTCCAAGTCAATTTAAGGGTTGAGGATTTTTTTTTGGGCTTAAAATTAAAAATTTAAATGAATTAAAATATGTAAACTGCTTTCATAAAATATGGCAGATAAACTAGAACAATTTTCTAAGCAAAAATACATCAACCTTGAAACATACAAAAGGGATAGTACCTCTGTTAAAACTCCTGTTTGGTTTGTAATTGATAATGATTTAATCTATATCATAACTAGGGAAAGTACGGGCAAGGTTAAGAGGCTTAAAAATAACCAAAATGTTAGAATTGTTACTTGTTCATTTAGTGGCAAAACTAAAAATGAATGGGTAAATGGTAAAGCACAGAAGATTACGGGCAGTGAGGCTGATAAAGTCATTGAGATTCGTAAGAAAAAATATGGTTTCTCCGCCAGACTGGTTGAAGTTAAACTGCAGTTGTCTGGTTTATTTAATTCTCAAAAAGGCAATCTTGTGGTATACTCTATAGATCTGGCTAATTAGATTTTTTCATAGATAATTTATTTTAAAAAATTTGCTAATTCAAGAGAAACTTAAATATAATTTGAAATTAGATCTAATCCATCTTGGCACAAGTAGACCCATTTGCAAATGCAACAAAGCAGGTCAATGATGCGTGCGATATTTTAGATATCACAGATCAAGGCATAAGAGATTATTTGATTATGCCGAATAGATTCCTTCGAGTCAAAGTTCCAGTAAAAATGGATGATGGTAAGATTAGAGTATTTACAGGATTCAGATGTCAGCATAATAACGATAGGGGTCCATACAAGGGCGGTATAAGATACTTTGACCCTGAGGGCGGTGTTGAGTATATGGAGCGAGAAGTGATGGCTCTTTCTTCTTGGATGACATGGAAGTGTGCTGTTGTTGACATTCCACTAGGTGGTGCTAAGGGAGGAGTTTTTGTAAACCCTAAAAAAGAAAAACTCAGTGATGGTGAGCTTGAGAGATTAACTCGGCAGTATGCATCTAGAATTGCTGAAGTAATTGGCCCACGGAAAGACATTCCTGCCCCAGATGTTTATACAACTGGAAAAGAAATGACGCAGATTATGGATACATTTACCAAAATGAATGGAAATAACTATTCTCCAGGAACTATCACTGGAAAGCCAATTCCTGTTGGTGGCTCTCTCGCACGAAATGTTGCTACAGGTTTAGGCAATGCCTATTGTATAAGAGAAGCAGCAAAAATTTTGAATGTTGAACTTAAAGGAGCTAAGGTTGTATTGCAGGGATTTGGAAATGCTTCAACATTTTCTGGTGAATATCTAGAAAAAATGGGCGCAACGTGTATTGCAGCAAGTGATTCTAAGGGATCAATTCTTGTTCCTGATGGATTTAAGGTTCAGGAATTAATTGATTGGAAGCAAAAGGAAGGATCTGTGGTTGGCTATCCAGGCAGCAAAAAGATTTCTACAGAAGAATTACTTACAACAGAATGTGATGTACTAGTTCCCGGTGCACTAGAAAATCAAATCACTGCTGAAATTGCAGAGAAATTACAATGCAAAATTATTGGCGAGGCTGCAAACGGTCCTACTTTACCCGAGGCTGATCCAATTCTTCACAAGAAAGGAGTTTTTGTTATACCAGACATCTTGGCAAATTCTGGCGGTGTTTGCATCTCTTACTTGGAGTGGGTGCAAAACAACATGGGTTACTACTGGTCATTTGATGAAGTTGCAAGTAAGATGGAAACTAACATTGTCAAAGGTCTGAAAGATATGTACGAACTTTCCAAAAAACATAGTATTGACAATAGAAAAGCTGCAATGGTTTTGGCTGTAAGTCGCGTCTTAGAAGCATTTAATCACAAAGGCATTTGGCCTTAAATTTTAAACTGCAAAGGTTCGTAACATATTAACTGCTCAATAAACCGTATTTTGCCTTTTGTAATTGAAATTAGTTTTTTCTTAAATGAAAGATCAATTTTTGTTCGATGTTCTAATAAGCTAATTATTCTTTTTGTCAAATATCTACCCTTACGATCGCCATCCAAAAGAAGAATAATATTTTTGTATTTGGCAACAGAATCAGCAAATTTTACTAGCCCATTGAAACTATGAAATTCTATAATTTTACCCGAAAGCCCTAATTTCCTTAGTGCTGCTGAGTCACGTTTTCCCTCTACAATTATCACACTATATTTTTCAGAATTAAGCTGTTTTACAAATTTTTTCACTTCTTCAATTTCTTTTTCTGAAAATTCCATTATCTATTGATAACTAACATATAATCAGATTTAAAAAATTTGAAATATGGATGATGTTTTGGTGATACAGAATACAAATATTGAAGGACTAGGGCTTTTTGGACACTTATTAGAGTCTGATGGCTATTCAATTGAAACTATTCAGGCAAAACAAGAAAAAATTCCTACAAAAAAACATTCACTGTTAATTATTTTAGGTGCGCCTGAAAGTGTAAATGATAATCTTGGATATCTTTCTGACGAGATACGTTTGATACAAAATTATGTTGAACATGATTTGCCAGTTCTTGGCGTATGCCTTGGCTCTCAATTAATTGCTAAAACATTTGGTGCTAGTGTATATAGAGGCATAAAAAAGGAAATTGGTTTTTTTCATGATCTTAGACTTGAGAACCAAAACTCGTCTAGTCTTTTCGCTGGGTTTACTAATCCATTTACAGTGTTTCATTGGCATAAAGAAACTTTTACTTTACCACATGGAGCTATGAGATTAGCACATTCAAACTCTTATCCAAATCAGGCATTTAAAATTGGAACTGCAGTAGGATTACAATTTCATATAGAAGTTGATTATTCTATGATTAATTTGTGGCTTGATAAAACAAAAACTCTACCTACTAATGTTAAAGAGAAAATCCGTAACGATTTTGAAAAAAACATTCCTATATTGAAAAAAAACTTGAATCTTTTTTATAGGAATTTTAAGAGAGAATTTTTGCCTACAAAAGTTTAATATAATAAGAAATTTTTTGATCGATCTGCTATGAATTTAATTACAAAAATTTTTGACGATACAATAAAAACTGATCATAAGATAATTACGGAAGAATCTGCCAAATCAATTCTAAAAAAGTATAAAGTTTCAGTGCCAGGATTTTCATTAGTAACATCTGTTGATCAAGCAGTTAGAGATGCAAAAAAACTTGGATTTCCTCTAGTGATGAAAGTAGTATCACCACAAATTCTTCATAAAACTGATGTTGGTGGTGTTAAAGTTGGAATTGATAATACCGCTGATGTAAAAAAGACATTTAATGACATGTATGGACGACTTTCCAAAAAGAAAGGCGTTAATGTGAAAGGAATTTTGCTTGAGAAAATGGTTCCAAAGGGAGTTGAATTAATTGTTGGAATACAAAATGATCCACAATTTGGTCCTGTAATTATGGTTGGTCTGGGTGGTATTCTTACTGAAATTTTCAAGGACGTTGCGTTTAGGATGCTTCCAATCACTACATCAGATGCAAAATCAATGTTAAACGAGCTTAAGGGCTCTAAAATTCTCAAAGGATTTCGTGGAAGTAAGCCTATAGACTTGAACATGCTTGCGAAGGCACTTGTTCAAATTGGAAAGATTGGTGTTGATAATGCGGATTACATTAACAGTATAGACTTCAACCCTATTGTGGTCTATCCAAAATCATACAATGTGGTAGATGCAAAAATCATTCTTAATAAAGAAATTAAAAAGAACTCAATCTCACGTGCTAAACCGAATATAACATCAATGGAGAAATTCTTTACTCCGAAATCTGTTGCATTAGTTGGTGCATCTGCAACACCAGGAAAGATTGGTAACTCTGTATTAGATGCACTTGGGAAACAAGATTATAATGGCAAGGTATATCCAATCAATCCTAAACAAAAGAAAATTCTTGGAATCAAATGTTATCCATCATTGGAATCAATCAAGGCAAAGGTTGATCTGGTTGTTGTTTGTATTGATCTTGCGCAATGTGCTTCTGTTATGAAGACATGCGCAAAGAAAGGAATTCATAATGTTGTAATAGTTTCTGGTGGCGGTAAAGAGCTTGGTGGCGACAGGGCTGCAATGGAAGCTGAGGTAAAACGTCTGTCATTAAAGCATAAGATACGAGTTATTGGTCCAAACTGTATTGGAATGTTTAATGCTGCAAATCGTCTTGATTGTGCATTTCAAGGTCAAGCAAGAATGGTTCGCGCAAGACTCGGCAATGTTTCATTCTTCTCTCAAAGTGGAACAATGGGAATTAGCATGTTAGAGAGTGCCGATTCTTTTGGTCTTTCAAAGATGATTAGTTATGGAAACAGGTCAGATGTTGATGAAGCAGATATGATTTCGTATGCAGGAAGTGATCCTCAAACTAAAGTTATCTGTCTTTATGTTGAAGGATTTGGTGATGGTAGAAAATTTATCAATACTGCAAAGCGAGTCATGAAAGAAAAAAAGAAACCGATAGTGATATGGAAAAGTGGACGAAGTGCTGCTGGTGCGAAACAAGCTGCATCTCATACAGGTTCTCTAGGTGGTTCAAATGCTATTATCATGGGCGTGTTTAAGCAGTCTGGAATTATTTCTGTAGATAGTTATCAAGAACTTGTCGGTGTTGCAAAAGCTTTGGCGTGGCAGCCATATGCAAAGGGCAACAAGGTTGCTATGTGCAGTAATGGTGCTGGTCCGATGATTGGCGGAATTGATCATTTAGAAAGATTAGGTCTTACGATAGGAAAGTTGTCGCCACAATTTCTCAAAAAAATGAAGGATCGTTTCCCACCTGCTGTTCCTATTCATAGTGGTAATCCAGCGGATGTAGGTGGTGGAGCAACTGCAGATGACTATAGATTTGTCATTCAGCAATTTTATGATGAAAAGAATATTGATATCGCTATGCCATGGTTTGTTTTCCAAGATGACCCGCTTGAAGAGACAATTGTTGATTACCTTTCTAACTTTTCTAAGAAAAAAACAAAGCCATTGTTAGTTGGAGCCAATGGTGGTCCATACACAGAAAAAATGTCTAAATTGGTTGAAAAAAGAGGCATACCAGTTTATGATGACTTGAGAACATGGGTTGCCGCTGCATCTGCAATGGCTCATTGGGGCAATGTGAGAGGTTCTAAGTAACTTTTAATTCTATTGAGTGGTGAATTACTGTATGTCTTTTCTAACTACAACTAACGAAGAAGGGATTTGTGTTGTCAAGATTAATCGCCCTGAAAAGCTAAATGCAATGAATATTGATGTTGCTAAAGAAATAATCACAACTTTCAAACAGTTAGAAAAAGATGATAAGGTAAAAGTAATTATTATAACAGGAGAAGGAGACAAAGCATTTTCTGCTGGCGCTGACATTGAATACATGTCAAAGATTTCTCCGGATGAGTCGGAAGTTTATGCAAAGCTAGGCCAAGAGCTAACAGCTACTGTTGAAAATGTAACGAAACCAACTATTGCAGCTATAAATGGATATGCTTTAGGTGGTGGATGTGAGCTTGCCATGTCTTGTGATATCAGGATTGCATCGGACAATGCAAAAATTGGCCAACCAGAAGTGACAATTGGTATACCTCCTGGCTGGGGTGGGACGCAAAGATTGATGAGAATAGTGGGAATTGCAAAAGCAAAGGAACTTGTTTTCACCGGAAAACCTATCAATGCAAACACAGCAAAAGAAATAGGTCTAGTCAATCATGTTTTTGAACAATCTTCTTTGATGGATGAAGCTGTGAAAATGGCAAAACAAATTGCATCTAATGCCACTCTTGCTGTTCATATGTCAAAGGTGGCTATCAACAAAGGACGAAATGCAGATCTTGATACAGGTCTTGGTGTGGAACTACTTGCATGGAGAAATTGTTTCTCAGATCCAGAACGAGAAAAAAGAATGACAGATTTTTCAAATAAATCTAAAAAGTAGCTTTACCTAACAATCTTTCATCATTAACTATTCTGATTGGTAGGAAAAGGTTATTATAATTTAGAACATCAAGCATTAACAATGGCTACTGAACAAAGTCAAAAATTGGTTACCATAACCGCAAAAGCTGCTGAGAAAATCAGAGAATTCATGGCTGAAGAAACCGACAGTCCAAAATTTCTTAGAATATATGTTCAAGGTGGCGGTTGTTCTGGACTTTCTTACGGCATGGGCTTTGAAAAAGCTGCTGAAGATGATGATCTAACAATCGAAGAAAGCGGTGTGAAAGTGCTTGTGGATTCGATGAGTCAAGATCACCTAAAAGGTGCAAATGTTGATTACATTGAAAGTCTAATGGGTTCTGGTTTCAAAATAAATAATCCAAACGTCACAAAATCTTGCTCATGTGGCTCTTCATTTACCACCGAGTAAAATTTTCCTTTTTTATTAAATTTACTAGTAAAAATGGAATTAATAGCGACAAGCACTTATAACTATGAGTTGAAAATTTTTGTTATTGAATATTAAGGAGATGAGTTCTAATTGCCATACACAGGTATCGTCAAATATCATGTTAAGTTATCATTTGAGGTTGATGGTCTAGTTGAACGCGCAGATATCATAGGCGCAATTTTTGGTCAGACAGAGGGTCTGTTAGGTCCAGAGTTGAACCTGAACGAGCTTCAACGTCTTTCTAAAGTAGGTCGTATCGAAGTTCAGAGTACTTCAACTGAAAATACTACTTCTGGCGATGTATTATTGCCCATGAGTACTGATATTGATACTTGTGCGCTAATTTCTGCTGCAATAGAAAGTATTGATAAAGTTGGACCGTTTGATTGCAAGTTTACTCTAAAAGCGATTGATGATGTTAGAGCCGCGAAAAAAGAAGACATTGTTCGAAGAGCAAAAGCGATCAAACAAAAATGGTCTACGAAATCTGTTAGTGAAGGTGATACTATGTTAAAAGACGTTCATGAAGGTAAATCAGGAAAAATTACTACTTACGGACCAAACAAACTTCACTGTGGTACAGGAGTTTTTGATTCTCCCTGGCTAATTCTTGTTGAGGGAAGAGCTGATATCTTAAACTTGCTTAGGGCTGGCTATGATAATACATTAGCCATTGAAGGGGCAACGATTGACGAATCTATAAAAGATATTTGTGCATCAAAAAAGAATGTTGTAGCATTTTTAGATGGCGATAGGGCAGGCGGACAAATTCTTAAGGAATTAAAATCAGTAGTTAATGTTGATGTTGAACTCCGTGCAGATGAAGGTATTGAAGTTGAAGAGCTAACACCTCAACGTATTGCAGATATTTTAAAGGACACTACTGAAAAAATGCAAAAACAATCTGCTGAGACTAACGTTGTAAATGAAGATGATAAAGCATTATCTGACGCTATTGGAAAAGTCTACCCAAATCTAAACGAAACATTAGAAGCTGTTGCACTTGATACTGATAACAATCAGATATTCAAAATACCCATAAGTGAACTAGTGGGCAAATTACCCACACAATCAGGAATAAAATATCTTATCCTAGATGGAATAATTACACAGAGATTACTAGACGGTGCAAAACAAGCTGGAATTGAGTATATTATAGGTCATCGAGTTGCAAATTTATCAAATCGTGACGATGTTATTCTAAAAACCTTTACGGAACTTGGTATTACTTAATTCTGAATGCCTGATCTTAAAATTCAACATATTATCATCCTGACACAGTTATTATCTAAAGGAGCAAGATACAATTTTGTTCAGCTAACTAGTTCGTCACTTGGGAAGAGTATTCAAAAATCTCAACAAACTGCTTCGAAGTATCTTATGGAATTAGAAAATGATGGATTCATTAAAAGATTTATGAAGGGAAGAAAAGTTTTTGTGAGAATTACAAACAAGGGATATGCTGAGCTTGTTAAATTACATTCACTTTTAGGTTCTAGTTTAGGAACATTTCCATCATCTATAGAATTGAAGGGTGAAATAATTTCAGGCATGGGCGAAGGTGCTTATTATATGTCATTGAAGGGTTACACAAAACAATTCAAATCAAAAATTGGTTATGTTCCATTTCCTGGGACACTTAATGTAAAATTATATCAAAAGGAATATCTTGAAGCTATTCAACAGGTTGATGATCTTGATGGCCAAAAGATAAATTCGTTTTCTGATGGTAAGCGAACATATGGATGGGTGAAATGTTTTACAGCAAAACTAAACAGAACTATCAATTGTCAACTAATACGTCTTGAAAGAACTCATTATGATAATTCAATAATCGAGTTGATATCAAAAAATAATATTTGCAAGACAACAAACCTGAAACTAGGTTCTAAAGTTTCAATTAAGATCATAATTACTAATTAACTGAAAATTATAGGCCATAGATATTTTTTCCATATTCTTTTTGTATATCTGAGCTAGATAATTCAGGAACTGGAGATTGTAATCTTACTATCTTGGTATTAAGATTGATTCGTTTACATCCATCAGATATGAATTTCTCCTGATGAATTTGGTCATATCCTAACGCAATTATTTCAGGTTTTACTAGCTTGACTGTTTCAAAAATGTCATTTTCATGACCGATGATAGCCACATCGACCATAGATAAACAATCCACAAGCTCACGTCTTAATTCTTGATTATGTAATGGTATTCTCTTTTTCATCTTTTGAGCCGTTTTATCAGTAGCGATTGCTACCACCAAAATATCTCCTAAGGCTTTTGCAGCTTTAAGTGTGTGAATATGGCCAGGATGAATAATATCAAAAACCCCCCCAGCTAACACAACTCTTAGCGAACCACGCCTAAGTGCTTCTATTGAATCCAATGATAAACCCTCACTATTTCTCCATTTTTTAACGCATCGCTAAATTACATTTTTGGCTCTATGCCTTTTGCCATTCTTAACGCATCTACAAGACCATCTGCATAACCAATACTCAAAACCGCATTCTCATCCTTTCCTTGCTTTAGGAAATTTTCTGCATCATTAATGTAAAGTTCTGCATTTTGTAATATTTCTTGGTACTCTTTTACATTGTTATAAAATGGCTTAATCTCTTCTAGAGCTTCTCTGACCATCGGAACATATTTTTCAATCATTTGGATTGAGATACTCTTAATTTCATTTGAATTATCTAATGGTTTGTCTAAACATTCTGTTAACACTTTCATTGCATCTGATTCTGTAAAATGTAATTTTCCAGTAATGATTAGACTGTGTGGAGGTTCGCCGAAATTAATTTTAAGCAGATTACTAAATTTTCCCGCGGTAATCATTTGTGTTTTAAACCCGATTCTTGATGCAACTATTGCAAATGTATTCTCATTCACAACATTTCTTTTCTGTTCTTTTTCAACCTCTAATAGATCACTGATAGCATTTTTTGGATTAAGAAAATAGTTTTCAACTTCATTATACTCCAATAATAATATAGTATGTAGTCCTTGCAACAAATTTTTAAAAATAGTTGTATAAGGTGTTAATAGAGATTTTTTTTCATTCATTATAGTTACGATCCTTCCAATTTTGTAAAATTGTAATCCTGCCTCACCTACCATCGACGTTATTGCTGAAGCAGAATGAATTGTTTTTGTTTCAATTTTTTCTAACTTTGCTCTGGTTCTAAGTTCGATGTGTGTTGTGGCTATATAGGGATCCCCATAAGATAATAATACTACATTAGAAACTTTGGCAGTACGAAGTATTTCTTGACCATCTTCTACTAGCCATCTTTTTGCAATTTTGAAATTTCCATTGGTTAAACTTTTGAGCTTTTCTTCATTGTGTTTGTAAATTGGGCTTGTAAATGATTCCAAATATACCATGTCAGCATTTTGAATGACTTTTACAACTTCAACTGGGATTGATTCTCCACCAGATATACCCAATCCAACAAACCACAGCATTACTTTGTTTTATTATGCAGTCGTTTTAAATGCTGTATGGTTTTTTTAAGCACTTCTATTCCTCGGAGATATTCATCAATCGATATTTTTTCATCAATTGTGTGTGCAGCATGAGGGTCACCAGGACCAAAGGTCACAACTGGAATGCCAAGCTGGTTACCTATAACGTTCATGTCACCTGTTCCAGTTTTCCTAATCAACATAGGTCTATCTTTCTCTACATCTATAATTCCTAGAGTTAATGCCCTAACTAGTGGAGAACTATGAGATGCCTCAAAAGGCTCAGTCTCATCAATTATAGAATAAAATGCTTCTACCTGTCGCTTTTTAGCAATTTCAGTGACTGCTCTTGAAATTTTTTCTTCAATAATTTTACAATTCATGTCTACTGGTATTCTAATATCCAGAGTTGTATCACATTCCTTTGGTGTTACATTATGACTGGCACCACCTTTAATCTCTGTTAAAGTGGCAGTTAACATCATCCCTTTTTTTCTATCTTCTTGTCCAGATTCTAACACACTCTTAATTTCACTAACAAATAATGTTGATTCTTCAATCGCATTTTTTGCTAGCCAAGGTGCACTGGCATGTGCACTATTATCAACACTGATTTTTAGATTTATGGCGATACGTCCTTTGTATGCTATAGTAATCTGCTTTGTACCACTTGGTTCTCCAAAAATTGCATAATCTACTTCAGGTTTATTTTTAGTTAAATTCTTAATTCCAGTAGCGTTTCCTTCCTCGTCAACCGCACCCACGAAAATAACTGTACAATCATTTTCACCAACACTTGCAGCAGCAAATAACATTGCAATGAGTGGACCTTTTGCATCAGACGAACCTCTGCCAAAAAGATAATCATTTTCTTTTCTAACCCTAATTCTTCCAGGTACTGTGTCCATATGTCCACAGAAAAGAATTTTTGGTGAGCCGGAACCCTTTGTAGCAATGAGGTTTCCTACTTCATCTGTATGTATGTCGCTAAATCCCAGATCATCACATTTATCAGCAAGGAAATCTGCCAAACCTTTTTCACGAAGTGTTGGCGTGTAAATTTTTAGTGCTTTTTCTAAAGTCTTTACTGCGAATGTTGGGGTTACGGTGAAATGTGATTCCATTTTCTATCTACTCGTATTCTTGACGTATTCTAATATTTGAGTCGGAACATCTACACCAGTAACTCTTACAACATTCCTAAACTCAGTTGTGTTATTAATTTCGTGAACTACTAATCCTTTATCATCGCTTTCCATCAGATCAACACCTACAATTTCTCCTTGTACTGTATTTTTAGCCTTGATACAAATGTCCTCCATTTCGTTTGTTACCTCACAGGTTTCTGCCGAGCCGCCCAAATGTGTATTTGTTTTCCAATTAACTCCATCAGTGATTCTGTAAATAGCACCTGCTACTTTATCGCCTATTACTATTGCGCGAATATCTCTAGGTGGTCTTTGGACAAATTCCTCTAAGAAATGAATTTGGTATATTGGGTACATAGTCTCCCTTGATTCTATAACAGCTTCAGCAGAATCCCTATCGTTTAATTTTGATACCATTCTGCCCCAACTACCAACTGTTGGTTTGATAATCTTGGGGTATCCATTTTTTTCGAGTGCCTCCATTGCTGCTTCTTTTGAAAATGCAATTGTTGCATCAGGTGTGGGTACACCCGCTTTTTGTAGTAGCATGTGTGTGAAAAGCTTATTTCCAGCCAGAATTCCAGTATTTAGACTATTGACTACTCTAGCTCCAAGGCCTTCTAATGTTGCTGTTGAGTGAATATTCCTGTAATAACTTACGCAGCGCTGTAAAACTGTTTGAAAGTTATGTGTATTTTTATTTAAATCAACAAACAGTTTCTTACAATCAACCATCTCTATGTCTATGCCATTCTTTTTTGCAGATTCTATCAGTAATTTCTCCTCAAGACGGATTGTATCATAGAGAACTGTAATTTTTGAGGTCACTGCCCCCAGTCCTCTCCAACAGTTTGAGCTGGTTTTAACTCAAATCCATTGGAATCCTTCACTAGTTCAAAGCTTGCTCCACACTCGGCGCATGTTACAATTTCACCTTCAACCGCATCATCAGGAATCGTTATGTTTGCATCACATTCAGGGCAATTAGTCATTTTTTACCAGGATCCCTCTTCTTTTCTTCATTAATTATCTTTCTTTCTACAGTATTTTCAAGTGGAATTTCAAGAAGGTCACCCATTCTAAGATTTTTTAAACTTTTAGCAATATTCTTTGCGCTGTTCGTGTCTTTTTCCAAGCCCAAAAGTGACATGAGATATCCTGCGCCAGCCTTACCAGCTAGTTCACCAAATACGATAGTTCGCCTGTTCCCTACATCTCTAGGAGGAATTGGCTCATACGCCGCTGGGTTTTTCAAAATTGCGGCCAGATGTGTTCCAGCTTTGTGCTTATAGGCCGAAGAGCCAACAATTGGTTTTGAATCATATGGTACCATTTTTGTATATTGTTGTATAAGCCTTGAAAGATCAGCAAGCATGTCAAGCCTGAAATCATTTTGTGATTTGTATAAATATGTAAGTGCTACAGCAGTTTCTGCAAGAGATGGAATTCCTGTTCGTTCACCAATACCGTCTATTGTTGTATGGATTTGATCAACACCGGCATCACATGCAGAAAACGCATTTGCTAATGCAAATCCAATATCGTTATGAACATGAGCATCAAGTGGTGTAGTAATTTCAGATCTAACCATTTTTACATAATTATACATTCCATTCGGCGTTAAAATTCCTACAGTATCTGTAAGACTAATTCTATCCACACCTGCTTCCTCTATTGCCTTACAGACGTTGATTAGAAACTGTGGTTCTGCTCTACATCCATCTTCCACAGTGAATCTAATTTTCAAACCATGTGATTTTGCATATTCTACAGTTTTCACTGCTCTATCTAATGCCTCGTCTCTTGAAATTTTTAATTTATCTTTGAGATGAATATCAGATATTCCGAGATATGCAGCAACCCAAGATGCATCACATTTTAACGAAACATCAATGTCCTCCTTTAACGCTCTTCCATGTGCTACAATGTCAGCCTTTAATCCCTGTTTAATAATTGTCTTAGTTGCTTCAGCATGATCACGAGAAATAATAGGAGATATTTCAATCTGGTCAACACCAAAATAATCAAGCTCCCAGGCAATCTGAATTCTTTGTTTAACCGTAAACGAAACACCTGGATGTTGTTCACCTTCCCTTAGTGTAGAATCAAGAATTCGTATTTTCTTAGATTTCATTCCAACAGAGTTGTATTCCTCTGCATAGTAATTCGGATCATTCATATCTATATTCGTTGCAATTACAGATTAATATAAAGATAATCGTACTATAATCGTCTCAATATGATAATTTTGGTACTAAGTTAGGCAACGTTTGTGAAAATTATACGATTCTCGATTATGCTACAGTTCTAAGAATTATTACAGTGTTTGTATCAATTACACCAGGAATTTTTCGTAAATTGTCAATACACATGTTGATCTCTGTAATGTTTGGGGCTCTAATAATTACACTTATGTCGTACTGCCCAGTAATTTCATAAACTGTCTTAACAGCAGGAAGTTTTGTAAGTTTCGTAGAAACCTTTGAAGTATCTATTGACGAGTCAACTGATACTAATACAATTGCACTAGTACTATTTATCTCTCCAACTTGAACAGTGAATTTTTCGATGGTGCCATTATCAACCATATTTTTCACTCTTCTTCTTATTGCAGATTCTGACAGCTTTAGTTTTTTTCCAATCTCTACAAACGATTCTCTAGAATCTTTTTGCAAGAATTCTAGAATCTTTTCATCAGTTTTGTCTCTATACATTTCTTCTACCTTCTTCATTTGTAAGTAATTCATCTAGTATTTGCAGTGACTTTGTAACATCTTCATCTGATATAACCAATGGAGGGAGTAATCTTAAGATGTTTCTACCAGAGTATAAGAGTAATAATCCTTTTTTGATTCCTTCCATTAAGATATCTTTTACGTCAAATTTTAATTCTACACCAATCATTAGACCCCTACCTCTAACTTCCCTAATTATTTTATGTTTAGATTTGAGATCATTTAATCCACGAAAAAATTTTTCTCCCATGTTTTTTGCATTTTCAATTAAACCATCTTGTGTCAGTGCCTGAAGTGTAGCGGTTCCCGCAGCGCATGCTAAAGGATTTCCTCCAAATGTGGATGAATGTTCTCCTTTTTTCATTACAGATAGTATATCTGGTTTTACTAGTGTAACACCCATAGGAACTCCTCCAGCAATTCCTTTGGCAAGACACATTATATCAGGAATTGTTTCCCAGTGTTCTGATGCCCACATGCTTCCAGTTCTACCTAATCCTGATTGAATTTCGTCAAATACAAGCAGGCTCTCATTTTCATCACATACCTTTCTAACATCTTGCAAAAACCCATCAGGCGGAACGTGAATCCCACTTTCCCCTTGAATAGGCTCTAAGATTACAAATGCTGTATCCTTATCAACAGCAGTTTGTAGTGCATCTATATCTCCGTATGGTGAAAATGTCACCTTCTCAACAAGAGGTTTGAATGATTCTCTATATTTTGGATTAAATGTTAATGATAGTGCCCCCATAGATTTTCCATGATATGACCCTTTCATTGCGACCATTCCCTTTCTACCCGTAAACTTCCTTGCAAATTTTATACCAGCTTCCACAGATTCAGATCCACTATTGTTCAGATGAACTTGGGAAAGTCCTGCTGGTGCAACATCAATCAAAGTTTGCAAAAACTCTTCTCTGGTTTTATTATAGAAAGAGCTGTGAACTGTAATCACCTTTTCAATTTGAGATTTAATTGCATTAACAACACGTTCATTTCTATGTCCAACAAGTGCAACGCCATATCCACCCATACAATCAATGTACTCATTGTTGTCAGCATCCCATACATGTGAGCCTAATCCTTTTTCTATAGTTACAGGAAACCGCTGGTAAAGATTTCCTAAATATTGATCTTCATTCATTTTTGATTACCGTACAATGGTTATGTGCAATTGCAGAAGATATGGGGTTTTCCCTTTGGCCATTTGCAATTATTGCTTCCGTTACCCCCATCTCAAGTGCCTCAGTCGCAGCAAGTATCTTTTTTTCCATACCAAATCCAATTTGCGGCAAAATTTCTTTTGCCTTTGCTAGCGTTAAAGTATCCACTAATTTTTCATCTATTAATAATCCGTCAACATTTGTCAGGAATAAAACCTTGTCAGTATTTACTTGTCCAGCAATGTTTGCAGCAGCCCTATCGCCATCCACATTGAGAAATTCAGACTCCTCACTAATTGCTACTGGAGAAATGATTGGCACGTAACCTTGGTCAAGAATAGATTTTATCAGAGATACATTGACTTGCGTAATTTTGCCTGTATACCCTCCATCAATTACCTGTTTTCGCCCTTTTTCATTCATAATTATTAGTTTTTTCTTTCTGTCTGCCTGAATTATTTTTCCATCAATTCCAGACAAACCTACCGCATTGATTCCACTTTTTTGTAACATCTTTACAATTGTCTTGTTGATTCTTCCAGACATAACCATAGTAAAAATTTCTGCAGTTTCTAGGTCGGTATATCTGCTCTTTACACCGCCAGGGGAAACAACGAACTTTGGTTCCTTGCCTAACTGTTTTGTGACTCTTGTAACCTCCTTTCCTCCACCATGAACTAGAATTATCTCTTCTTGTTCTAGTACTTTTTTTATGTCTGCTACGACAGAGGGATGTAAGTCATCAACTACGCTCCCCCCAATTTTGATTGTAATCATTTGCTATACAGGTGTCAATGGGGTGTACATAATTCCTTGTGTTTCATCGAATCCTGACATCACATTCATGTTCTGGATAGCAGACCCCGCTGCACCCTTCATCAAATTGTCAGAGGCAGAAAGTGCAATCAATCTGTTATTGTCATCATCAAGCTCAAAGCCAATATCACAAAAGTTTGAACCAACAACAAACTTTGGGTCAGGGAATTTATACATGCCATTTTTGTCACGTATCAGTCTGATGAATTTTTCCTCTCCAAATTCAGCACGATAAATTTTCCAAAGATCCTTTTCATCAACTTGCTTTTTCAAGAATGTATGATTTGTACAGAGAATTCCTCGTACAATATCTACTGCATGTGGGCTCATAGCAACTTTGATCTTTTTTCCAGCAACTTCACTAAGTTCTTGCTCAATCTCACCTGTATGACGATGCTTTGCAGGTTTGTAAGGTCGAATAACTCCAGCTCTCATTGCATGTTGTGTACCAGATGTACCACCAGCGCCAGCTCCAGATGAACCAATTTTAGAATCAACAATTATGTGGTCTATATCAATAATATCATTCTTGATCAGTGGATACAACGCAAGTATGGATGTTACTGCCATGCAGCCGGGGCAAGAAACTAATTGTGCATTTTTGATTTTATCTCTGTGAAGTTCTGGAACACCAAATACTGATTTTGACAAGTAATCAGGATATTTATGCTCCCAACCATACCATTTTGTATAGTCTTCAGGGTTATGTAATCTGAAATCTGCACTAAGATCAATAATTTTCATTCCCCTATCATAAAGCGCCTTTACAATGTCGGCTGCGGTTCCGTGTGGCACTGCCGTGAAAACCAAATCACATTTATCTGATATCTTGTCATAATCAAGTTTCGAAAATGTTAGTTCGGTGAAGCCCTTTAGGCTTGGGTGTATTCTATGTAGATATTCCCCAACATGCTTAGTTGATGTAACCATCGAAACTTCAGCTTCAGGGTGACTTAACAGTAGACGGACTACTTCGCCACCAACATACCCAGACGCACCTACTATTCCAACTTTCATTGTAACATCATTCGGATTTGATATAATTTATTATTATTAACGGTTTACTTTCTGATTGAGTTTAGTGCAAATTCAATCATTTCTTTTGGGATGTTTATGTTTGAAACTTTGACTAGACCCTTAAACTCAACCGTGTTATTCACCTCATGAACAACTAGCCCTTTTTCTTTATCCTCCATCAAGTCAACGCCAAGAATTCCTCCTCCAACTGCCTTTGAGGCTTTTGCACACAAGTCCTCTATCTCGTTTGTTATATTGCAAATTTCGGGCTCAGCACCTAATGCAATATTTGTTTTGAAGTTACCCAAGGATTTTCTATACATTGCAGTGACTGCTTTATCTCCAATCGTAATTACCCTGATATCTCTTGGTGGTCTGTCTATTAGCTCCTGAAGGTAGAAAATTCTATCCAAAGGACCATCCGTAATTTCTCTTTGCTCAATGATTGCATCCGCAGTATCCTTGTCCTTTAGTGGTACGACGTTCCTTCCCCAACTTCCAACTACTGGTTTTATTACTAATGGGTAACCAACATTTTCAAGATTTTCTCGTGCTGCATCAGCAGAGAAAGAAAAATATGTCTTGGGAGTTGGTATGTTGTTCTTTTTTAACAACATCGATGTTAATAGCTTGTTACCACACATTGCAGAGACATTAAACTTGTTGATTACCGGAACATCTAAAAATTCTAGACACGCAGTAAAGTATAATCCCCTGTAGTAACTAACACAGCGTTCTAAGATTACATTCCCAAAGTCAAAATCTTGTATTTGGCTAGACGTATTGATTTGTGTAATTTTAGCATCAATAAGAGATGTGTCATGCCCAAGTTCTACCGCCTCTTTTTGAAGCATTTTTTCTTCCGTTCTTAGCCGGTCAAACACTATGCAAATTTTTGACAACTATTCTCCCCAGTCTTCGCCTACGGTTTCTGCTGTTTTGATTTCAATTGTATTACCGTCTTTTTTTGAAATTTCATAGTCTGCTCCGCAATCACTACAGGAAACAATCTCACCAACAGCAGTATCTTCAGGGATATTCAGCTCCGCATCACATTCTGGGCATTTCATATTTTTTTTCACTTTTTCTTATGTAATTTATTAGCTTGTGTTGTCTGCATTCCCCACAATTCTACAAAGCCTTTGGCTAATTTTTGGTCAAATTTTGAACCTTTTCCATAAGTTGCAATTTTATGACTGTAGAGCGAATACTTTGACTCTCGACCAACAACCCTAAGGCTTCCCTTGAATAATTTCAGTTTGACAGTCCCTGATACTCGTTTTTGTGTTTGCTGTATAAACATATCAAGATCATTTTTTAACGGATCCTCCCATAGACCAGAATACACTAACCAAGACCATTCATCATCCACTAACGATTTGAATTTTGTTTCATGTTTTGTGTGCACCATCTTTTCCAAGTCAGAGTGTGCTTCGATCAAACATGCAGCAGCTGGTGTTTCATACACTTCACGTGATTTTATTCCAACTACTCGATCCTCAATATGATCAACAATACCAATCCCACATGAACCTGCTTTTTTGTTAATGTATTCGATTAATTTTATTGGGTTCATAGATTTTCCATCCACCGCTACAGGTATCCCTTTCTCAAACTTTATCGTTAGATATGCTGGTTTGTTTGGAAGATTTTTTGTTTTTACCCAAATGAATGCATCATCTGGAGGTTCGTTGTTAGGATTCTCTAAGACCCCACCTTCAATTGCACGACCCCACAAATTTTGATCAATACTAAATTTTTTTGCAACGTTTTCGATCTTAATCCCATGTTTTTTTGCAAATTTTAATTCCTCTGTTCTATCCAAATTAAGATCCCTTATTGGTGCAATTATTGGTAGGTTGGAACCTGCATGCATTGTCAAATCAAACCTTACTTGATCATTACCTTTGCCTGAACAACCGTGTGCAAGTGAGGTAACTTTTTCTTTTTTTGCAATTTCCAATACTTTTCTAGCAATTAATGGCCTAGCAAGCGCAGTAGCTAGACAGTATTTTTTCTGATATAGTGCATTTGCCTTGATTGCAGGAAAGATATAATCAGAAACAAATTCTTTTTTGGCATCAACATTGTAATGTTTTTTCACTCCAAGTTTTTTTGCTTTGTCAGAAATTTTTTTGTAGTTATCTTCCTGTCCAACATCAACTGTAACTGTGATAACATCCATGTTGTGTTTCTCTTGCAGATACTTTACTACAACAGAAGTGTCTAATCCTCCTGAAAAAGCAAGTATTGCTTTTTGTTTCATAAGGCAATGGAGTCACTTGTTTTGCATTTATCTTTTATGTTCTAAACATTTTGAATTATTTTGTAATAGCTCGAGCTAAAATACGATCAATATTTAACTATGAATTATAACGCTGTTTTATGAAAATTTCAGTAGGGATTACAGTAGGAATTGTAGTGATTGTAGCTTTAGCTGTAATTTTAGCTGGAAATTATAGTTCAGATGAGATAAATCAGAATAAAATTAGGGTTGCATTTTTTCCTAACATAGGGCATGCAGTGCCTATAGTTGGATTAGAAAATGGAATTTTTGAAAATGGAATTGGGCAACAAATTCAAATTGAAACTAAACTCTTTGACAGTGGTCCGCAAGTCATAGAATCAATGTTTGCTGGTTCAATTGATATTGCTTATGTTGGACCAGGACCAGTTATCAACGGATTTTTAAAGTCAGATGGAAATGATATTAAAATTTTAGCAGGGGCAGCTAGCGGTGGCGCAAGTTTTATTGTGAAACCAGATTCCGAGTTGGATTCAATTGAAAACTTTGATGGAAAACGAATTGCTTCTCCACAAATCAGTAATAGTCAAGATGTGTCACTTAGGCATTATCTTGCATCAAATGGTCTAAAACCAATTGAAAAAGGTGGAACAGTATTTGTTTTGAATATTTCAAATCCTGACATCTACACTCTATTTGCAAAAGGTGACATTGATGGAGCTTGGGTATCTGAACCTTGGGCTACAATGCTGGTACAAGAACTTGATGGTGTTAGATTATTCAATGAAGAAAAGCTATGGCCAAACGAACAATTCGCATCTGTATTACTTATAGCTAGGACAAATTATATTGAAAACAATCCTGAGGTTATTCACAACTGGATAAAATTGCATGAAGAAACCGTATTATGGATTAATTCCAATCCTGACAAATCAAAATCAATGTTTAGCGACTTTCTATTAGGCTATATGGGAAAATCTTTACCCCCAGAAATTATCGACGAATCTTTTTCAAATTTAACAATCACTGCTGATCCAATTAAAAATTCCGTGTTTACCTTTGCAGAGCGTGCTGATTCGTTAGGCTATCTTGGAAGATCTGGTTACAACTTAGATGGGATTTTTTATAATGTGGATTTAAAAGCAGATTTGGAGTTGACACAACTAAATGGGTAAGCTAGAGGCTAGAAATATTGAAAAATATTTCAAGCACGATGGGAAACCACTCAAGACATTAGATGGAATTGATCTAAATGTTCAGGATGGTGAATTTCTATGTATAGTTGGTCCTTCAGGATGTGGGAAGTCTACTTTCCTGAGAATTATTGCTGGGCTTGAAAAACCAGATAATGGTGAAATTTTGCTTGATGGTAAACCACTAAGCAGTACTGGACCAGATAGGATAATGGTATTCCAGGAGGGAGCCTTGTTTCCTTGGCTTAATGTTCAAGATAATGTAGAATATGGGCTAAAAATAGCTGGAATCCCCAAAGAAAAGAGGAATGAGATTTCAAATAGATATTTGGATATGATGCAGCTTACTCAGTTTGCTACATCATTTACTTATCAGCTTTCAACTGGGATGAAACAACGTGTTGCTATAGCTAGGGCTTTGGTAATGGATCCTGATGTATTGTTGATGGATGAACCATTTGCAGCATTAGACGCACAGACTAGAGATCTTTTACTAGTAGAGATGCAGCTAATTTGGCAGAAGACAAAAAAAACTATTATTTTTGTAACTCATAATGTTGCAGAGGCAGTTATTTTAGGAACACGTGTTTTAGTATTTTCTCATAGACCAGCTATAATTAAGAAAGAATTTGAAATTGCTTTACCATATCCTAGGACAGCAGAGGATATTCATGGCAAAAACTCCCCCAGCTATTCACTAGAAATTTTGGCAGAACTTCGCCCTGAGGTAAAAAAATGAAACCAAATGTATTAGCAAAAAAACTTGGTTTTTACGCAATGATAATTATAGTATGGCAGGGTCTTGACAGTTCAGACATTTGGCCTGACAATATTTTCCCATCACCAGTAGATGTTGTAGAAGACTTGGCATATGGGGCTTCTGATGGAAGTCTGTTTTACGGAATTGGAACAAGCATGTTGAGGTTGATTGTTGGCTTAACAATAGCAATTGTTGGCGGCACGATACTTGGAATCTTTATGGCAAGAGTTGAAACTGTTAACCAAACTATTGGTTCGTTAGTTCTTGGGCTGCAGTCAATTCCATCCATAGCTTGGGTACCACTCGCTATTCTGTGGTTCGGTTTAACCGACTCTGGTATTATTTTTGTTACAGCCATTGGAGCAATATTTGCTGTAACCATCAATACATACACGGGAGTAAAAAATATCGATCCGTCATATATCGAGGCTGCAAGAAATATGGGTGCGAAAGGAAGCCAACTTATCACTTCCATATTGATTCCTGCGGCATTTCCATACATGATATCAGGTTTCAAACAGGGCTGGGCATTTGCATGGAGAGGTGTAATTGGGGCAGAACTTCTATTTTCATTCCTAGGTCTTGGTTTTCTTCTTAATGTTGGTCGTCAATTAAACGATGTATCCCAGGTGATAGCTGTAATGATAGTAATAATGGGAATTGGCATACTCGTTGACGGAGTGGTCTTTAAGAGAATTGAAAATAAAGTTATGACCAGATGGGGATTACGCTAGAATTTTAAAAATTACTTGATTTCTTCCCTAGCAAGTTCGGCTCCCTTTACAATTGATCTAATTTTGTCAAAGGAAACCTCTCTGGTTCTTGTTCGCAGACCACAATCAGGATTGACATAAATCTTCGTAGGATCACCCAGTGCCTTTGCTGCATACAATATCCTATCCCTTATGAGCTCAGGTGATTCTATTTCATTTACATGAACATCAGAGACACCAATTCCAATCTCACCCTCGAATCCGTGTTCCTTGAACAGCTTCAAGACATGAAATCCTTTTCTTGCATTATCATCAACTCCCTCATTCCAGGTGTCACGGTTTGCAAATTCTAATGTGTATTGTTCTGCTTTAATTTCTGGCATTTGTGGTGCTAACGCTTTGTAATCATTTCCAGAAAAGCATGCATGAACTACAAACTTGGCATCAATTCCCTTTACTGATTCATTGATAGATTCTCTAAAAATATCCATTTCTGCTGGATGCGTGGTTGCAGCTGGCTCATCAATCTGAATAATTTTTGCCCCTAATCTTACTAGGTCCTTTACTAGTGGTCTTACAACATTTCTTGCTAGTGCCAGTACAAGCTCGTCCTTTGATTTGTAATGTTCATCATATGACCAGTCTGCTAAAGTATATGCCCCAGTTACAGGGACTTTAATTTCTCTTTTTGAATTCTCTTTTATAAAATTGAATTCTTCTGCATGAAAGTTTTGTCTGAAGCTGACAGGTCCTACAACTCTTGCCTTGTTATAGTATTTGTTATCCCATGAACGAACCCTACCTGCAAATTCAAAGCCATCAACATATCTTACTGGTTCCTCATACATTTCAACACGACGTACTTCACCATCGTAAATAATGTCGAGTCCAATATCCTCAAGTGTTTTAATGTTCAAAAGTGCTGCATTATTTCTTACCTCAATTTTTTCTTCATCTGAAACGTTTGGGTTTTTTACTTTTTTCAGCATGTCTGCTGGTTTCTTAAGGCTACCAATTTCCTGTGTTGGGAATAACTTAGACATCTTTTGCACCTCTCGCAATTTCTCCAAGGACTGATATTTTATTCATCGCAAACTCCTTGGGTACATATTCCAAATCAAAATTAGTACTTACATAGGATTCTTTTGGCTTTGTTTCTGCATTAATCTCATCTACCTGTTTGATACATTCTTCAGATTTTTCAATCGCTGTATTGAAAGAATTGATTATACCTACAGTAAGTAATTTATCTGAAAAACTGTGTTTTTCTATAGAACTTGCCGGAGTCGTAGTGATATCGAACCCCAAGCCGGAAACGGGCAAGTCCAAAAGACTTTCAATCTTCTTTGAAACATCTCCAAAATGCGTGTGAAGAATTGTTTTTGCCTTTAATCCATCAGTGATTATCTTTAGCGCATCAGAAACAAGACCAAAGTCAACTTCATTGTTATATGCAATTGACGGTCCTAAAAGTTGAATTAATTCAAAACCTGATTCAACTAAAGAATCTATTTCTACTCTCAGCATTTTTGCAAGGCTAATCGTAAAATCCTCTTTTGTTTTGAATCCTTTACTAGTATGACGTTCAGCAAATGTAAATGGCTCTGGAATTGCAGCTGCTCTATTTTTTGGAAGCAGTGATAAATCTAAATTGGATTGAACTAGATTACCATCATCAGTGAATGTCTGTCCATCAAAAGACAATACACGATAAAATGTATTCATTTCATAAATCCTGTTTAATGCAGTAGGGGTAGCTGTTTCCAAATTTGAAAATGGTCTAAATATGTCATCCCACTTTAGCAATGGATCTGAAACAAATCCAAGATTTGCATTTTTTTGTGCGGAGATATATTCCTCAGTTTCCTTTTGGAAGAGCGAATTTAGGTTTTCAGTATTCTTTCTAGTTGCTTCAATTAATTCTTCTGAGCGTGGATAAATTCCAAATGTGTATGACGAAATCAAGTTGCTAACTTCGAAAGTATTTCATGAGCCCCTTTAAAATCATTTGGTGAGCTAATTAGAATATCACCAGCCAAGTCATGTATTTGGTGTGCAAACTCTAGAAAATTATTTTTATAATCTGACCAATCGATCTTAAGGAATTCGGCAGATTTTGAATTTTTTTCTGACGGTAAAAGTAAGCATGGAATAATCCTAAAACCACTTGGTTTTAAGTAATCAGTCATTCTTTGCACCATAGCCTTTGAACTAACAACCTGCGTAAAGAATCCTTTTGGTTTGGCATTAATTTTTTTTTGAATTTTAGTAAAGTTTGGAGTAGCTGGAATTGAAAGAAACAATTCAAGTTTTTCACCAAACCCCTTATCGTTTAAAGATGTTACAACTTGGCTTGAAACTAAATTTGTTTTATCATTATTTGTATTTGATTTGTCACCCATCAAGATCAGTATCCCATCAACTATGCCAACAGATTCTTTGACAATTCCTTCAATAGTGCTTAGTTCTTTATCTCTAACTCTCAAGCTACAAGTAAGTTTAATCTTTTGATTAGTCTCTCTAATTTTTTTTGCTATATTCAAAGGAGAAACTCTTGGTATACCTAACACTGAATCAGTAAGATGAATACCATCACACACCGTACTGATTGATTCAATTCGCTCGAAAAGCGTGTTTAGAATATTTTGATCAGCAGAAATTTTGGGCGGATTAATCTCATATGTTATTGTCATAGGTGGTTTTTGCCTCAACCTGATTAAAACCTTTGAGCGATAAATCCATAACATACAATACTTTTTCTATCATATGGATATTGAACAAATACGTTCTGTATTAACAAATGAAATTCATCCTAAACCGATTTCTGAATTAGATGAAAATGAACTTGCATCAGTTTTAGTTGTTATCTATGGAAAAGAGCCGTTCATACTAATGACAGAAAAAGCAAAAAGTTTGAAAGTGCATGGAGGTGAGATATCATTTCCAGGTGGTAAGTGGTACACGAAAGATCAAGACCTACTAGAAACCGCAATTCGTGAAACAGAAGAAGAATTATCCCTACAAATATCAAAGGAACAGGTTATTGGGCAGTTGGACAATGTTATCACGCTTAATTCTAAGTACAAAATCACACCGTTTGTAGCTATATTAGAAAATATTTCATCACTGAAACCAAATTCGGAAGTAAAATCTATTTTGCATATACCACTTGTACCATTTTTGAAGACAATTACCAAAGATACCAATCCGGAACATCTCTCTATTAAAGAAATGTATACGCTCACTTTTGAAAAATACAATATTTGGGGTGCATCAGCAAGAATACTGAAGCAGATCTTCATGCTATTCTCTGAGAAAAAATTACTATAGATTACTGAGTTTAGTTTAATTTAAAAAGAGCTTTTCTTGCCTGTGACTCTATGGCAGCACGCAAGCATTCGGGAAGAAAGATACGTCTACTTAAAAAAATAAAACAAACATCTCCAGTACCTGCATGGATTATTCTCAAAACCAATAAAACAGTAAGAACAAATCCAAAACGAAGAGCCTGGAGGCAAACTGATGTGGAGGTGGGTTGATGTCTCAAGAAGTTGAACGCGTTTACACAGTTAACTTAGGAAAAGTGTTGCTTTCTCCAGATAATCAACGTGCGAAGAGAGCAATTAACATGGTGAAAGAATTTGCGCGGCACCACATGAAGACAGAACAGGTCAAAATTGAAGAAGATGTAAGTCATTTGCTTTGGTCAAGAGGCATAAAACATCCACCCAGAAAAATTAGAGTTAGGATGACAAAAACTGACGATGGTTATGTTTTAATTTCAAAATATGAAGGAGAAGAACCAATAGGTAAAGAAGAGAAAAAAGTTGAGCCTGAAAATGTGAAACCAGAGCCAATATCTGAGCCAGAATCTAAACCAG
>Ga0207966_1000228_pt1 | contig 31677 bp, 27 predicted proteins | sample Knorr_S23_td_NAD_FD_185611 | JGI IMG/M metagenome (GOLD analysis project Ga0207966, IMG submission 185611) | Marine microbial communities from Southern Atlantic Ocean transect - Knorr_S23_td_NADW_ad_2500m_LV_B (SPAdes) (version 2) | ecosystem: Environmental > Aquatic > Marine > Oceanic | place...
CGAAAGTCGAAATTAAAAAATGTGAACTACCAACTGTATCCTGTGGGGTGAGTTAGCCCTTGACAGGCTCTAGCTGATGGCTTATACTTTGTACTAAAATACCATTATACTGTTCCTGAATGACAAATAATACTTTGTACCTGATACCTCATACTTTATACCTTGCACTAAGACTCCCAACCAAAAGACTCCATCGCCACTGTCCAATGCGTTGGGAAAGCGGCTTGAATATTGAGTTTTTCCTTAGTCATAGGATGTACAAACTGTATGGCTCTAGCGTGTAAAAACAGCTTGGTACAATCAAATTCACTTTCAAACATTCTATTATGAAAACGATCTCCGTATTTTGGATCACCCACAATAGGGTGTGAGATTTTATTCATGTGAATACGCAATTGATGCAACCTACCCGTTTCAGGCTTCAACTCTAAAAGACTGTATCTTGATTGATCATAAGGGTGAACAGGAATATCTAAACAGACTTCTTTTAAATGCTTAAAATTCGTTAAAGCATCTTTGTATACATTGGCATCGCGGCCCTTTACGGGAGACTCAATTCGCCCAGTTTCGGGCGCAAATCCTCTAACCAATGCATAATAGATTTTTTGAACTTTATTCTCCTGAAATAAGATCTGAAAAGCACGGACATCCTCTCGCTTCTTTGCTAAGAGCAGCACCCCTGATGTTTTTCTGTCCAAACGATGAATAGGATAATACTTGTGCCCCAACTGCTCTTTAAGCATATCGAGCAAAGTTTGCTCGTCGTCTCTATCACGAGCCATAAAAGAATGATGAATGAGTACATCATTGGGCTTGTTAACTACCAATAAGTATTCGTCTTCAAAAACTATTTTAATATCCAAAGCCTACTCATTTAAAGCCTTAAACTTAGTCTTGGTTAACTGCTCGAAAATCTGTTTCCCACTGCGAATACTCTTTACCGACCAATCAATTTTCAAGTCGAGAATTTCTTCAGGGGTCAAATTCCAATTTACATCTGAGCGATGCAAACGAGTGATTACATCGTGTAGTAATAAAGCTGCAGAAACCGAAATATTAAAGCTTTCGGTAAAACCATACATGGGAATGCGAACAAAAGCATCAGCTTGATCCAAAACGATATCCGACAATCCCGTAATTTCTGTCCCAAAGAAAAAAGCCGATTTCTTAGTCACATCAAATTCAGGCAACAACACATCGTCGGTATGTGGCGTGGTAGCTACAATTTGGTAGCCCTGCGTCTTTAGATGATCGATGCAATCTTGGGTGTTATTTTCCTTTTCGTGATACGAATACATATCTACCCATTTCTGAGCGCCCATAGCCACATCTTTCGATAAGGAATATTGATTTTTATTGGCAATAACATGTAAATCTTGAAGACCAAAACAATCGCAAGAGCGCAATACTGCACTCGCATTATGCGACTGGAATACATTCTCTACAGCAACAGTAAAATGTCGGGTTCTATTCGATAGCACACTTTCAAAGCGTTCTATCCTATTCGGACTTAAAAAATTCTCTAGCTCTACTAAAAGATCTTCTTTCTTCATGAGCACAATTTAAGAATAAATCGTTGCTATAAAACTCCTTGCTCCACCTCTATTTCTAAACTCACAAAGGTAGATTCCTTGCCATGTTCCTACATTCAGTTGCGCATCACTAATAGGTATCGAAATAGAAAAACCCATTAATGAAGATTTAATATGCGCGGGCATATCATCAGAACCTTCTAAAGTGTGTTTATAAAATGCTTCGTTTTCCTTTACCATCTGATTCATGGAAGCTTCAAAATCCTCGCGAACTGTAGCATCGTAGTTTTCATTGATGGTTAGCCCAGCAGAAGTGTGTTTGATAAATAAATGTAAGATTCCTTGTTGAGGTAATTTAGGTAGATATTGCAGCACCTCTTCAGTCACCAAATGGAAACCTCTGGATTTTGCTCCTAAACTAAATTCTACTTGTTGGATCATTTTATGAAAATCTATGAGGCTCCAATTTAGGAATAGATTTCCGCTCACCATTGATGATTTCAGATATATATAAGCCCGTTATTGGAGCTAAGCTCAAGCCCATCATGGCATGACCCGTAGCGATTTTCACATTTTTATATTTGGGATGTGTTCCTATAAACGGTAATCCATCTGGAGAACAAGGACGAAATCCTGCCCATGCATTTTGGTTATAAAGTGGATCGATGTCGAAATCTGGATAATACTCTTGTATAGAATTGATAATGCCTCCCAGCCGACTTGGGTTTACAGCAGCATTTCTGGCGCCCAACTCCATGGTTCCCGCAACTCTAAATTCATTTTGAAAAGGAGTCATCGCAACTTTGGCCTCACATAAAATGGAAGGGATTGTTGGCTGTTCAATCTCTTTCGGAATTGTTAAACTGTATCCCTTACCAGCTAGTAAGGGTAATTTTAAATGCAACATTTTGGCAATCTCGGCGGACCATGAACCAGAAGCAATCAGCACTTCATCAAACTCTTCAGATTGGAAATTCGCACAGAGTTCTACTTTTGTATCGGACAACACCTCTATTGGATCTACTTGTGCTTTGAAATTCAATACTACACCAGCAGACAAAAGGTGTTTTTTCAAAGCTTTCATCGACTCAGTAGGCGAAATATGAGCATCACATTTATAATGAATAGCTCCAAGGGCGTCGATATGTACATCCTCAAGACTTTGTAATTCTTCTTTACTGAGCACTTTATTTTCAAGGCCCAATTCGGATGCTATTTTGGCGCTATGAATTTCCTCTTCGGCTAAAGCCTCTGATTTATACAGCATCAAAATCCCTTTCTGCTCGAGCTTGATATTTACATCTGTGGCAATCTCACGCCACAATTCCTTACTCTTCACAGACATTTCTGCTAATAGCGGAACCGACTCCTTGACATGCTTTTGATTGCAGAATTTATAAAAAAGATACAACCATTTCGCAACTTCACAGAACTTACCTTATTTCCTTCCTGAATATAATCAACAAGCACCAATCCCGCAGGAGTTTCCAAACGTAGCTTTCCAGGAGTTTTTGGCTGAACCAAACCTTCTTCAATGGCAACTGTTACGGTACCGATAGTCCCATGACCACACATAGGAAGGCAACCACTGGTTTCGATAAATAGAATACCAATATCATTTGCGGGATCAGAAGCGGGGTGCAAAATGCTCCCCGACATGATATCGTGACCGCGGGGCTCAAACATCAATCCCTTGCGAATCCAATCGTATTCATGAAGAAAATGCTGACGCTTTTCGGACATCGTAGCTCCCTGCAATACAGGTCCACCACCCGAAATAACACGAACGGGGTTCCCACAAGTGTGGGCGTCGATACAGGGAAATGTTTTTCTAGCCATTAGTCCATTTATTATCTACCAAACGCCAAATACCTAAGGCATTTTCATCTTTCAATTCCTCAGGTAAAAGCTCCACTGGGCAGTCTTGTAAAGAAATAGGACGAGCAAAACGCTTAATAGCATCCGCTCCTACAGAGGAGAATCGTGAATCGGTAGTTGCCGGAAAAGGCCCTCCATGATGCATGGCAGGACAAACCTCGACTCCTGTTGGCACTCCATTAAACACCAATCTACCCGCTTTCTCCTTCAACACATTAATCGTAGTTCCAAATGAAGAATAGTCATTTCCTTCAGCCATCAAAGTAGCAGTTAGCTGCCCTTCAACAGATTCTACCACCTGATGTAATTGATTCGCATTTTCACATTTTACCAACATGGAAAAAGGACCGAAGACCTCTTTGTGCATATTTGGGTTTTGTAAAAAATTGCTTGCTGAAACCGAAACAACCGTAGGTCTTGCTTCCGATTTTTGATGATCTGCATCGAGAGTAGATTCACTCTCTAGGTAAACACCATCTTCGGCAATCGTTTCATTTCGCAGTTTATCGTAATTGGCTTTGATGCCTTTATGTAACATGGTAAAAGGCTTTGCTTGAGCAATGCCTTCTTTCAAACTTTCTGTAAATCGATTTAAATCATCGCCCTCTACACCTACTAGCAAACCTGGGTTGGTACAGAACTGTCCTACTCCCAGATTTATCGAGGAAGCATAGTCCTTCCCTATTTGTTCAGCTTTATTTTTTAATGCTTCAGGCAATAATAACACAGGGTTTGTACTACCCATTTCAGCAAATACAGGAATCGGTATTTCGCGATTTTGAGCCATATCGTAAATGGCTTTCCCACCGATAAAGGATCCCGTAAAACCAACCGCTTTTGTCAAAGGGTGTTTCACCAAACTTTCACCAACTTCAAAACCAATTCCGTTTAATAGCGAAAATACACCCTCGGGCATATTCGTTTTCTTCGCGGCTTTCATAATGGCTTGCCCTACCATTTCTCCAGCACCAAAATGTGCTGGGTGATTTTTAACAATCACCGGACAACCCGAAGCCAAGGCAGAAGCCGTATCCACTCCCGCAGTAGAATATGCCAAAGGGAAATTACTAGCGGTAAAGACCACCACGGGACCCAAAGGAATGAGCATTTTCCGCAAATCAACTCTAGGCATGGGTTTACGATCGGGCATAGCTGTATCAATGCGGGCTTCTACCCAAGATCCTTCGTCCAATAAATCGGCAAAACTCTGCAATTGAAATATCGTTCTTCCTCGTTCACCTTTAAAGCGCCCTTCTGGAAGCCCCGTTTCAGCCATACAACGATGAATCAAATCGTCGCCTAAGAGCAGAATCTCTTCAGCAATGGCTCTAAGGAATTCTGCACGTTTTTTCCCAGACACATTTTTATAGGTCAAAAAGGCTTCTTGTGCCTTTTCCATCGCCAATTCAATTTCCAAAACATTGGCTTCTACAAATTCTCCTTCCAAAGCTATTCCTTGACGTGCATCAAAACTAGAAGCTGTATTTACTCCCAAAGCACTAAGCTCGTATCCAATAATATTTTTTCCTGTAATCATTCTCGTCTATAAATTTAAATAGTCAGGCAGTACTGGTCTGGTTTGCAATCCTTTTTCAATAATTGCTAAAACATTTTTTCTCTCCGAGCCATTCAAAAGCAATCGAGGAGCTCTAACATGTTCCGTTCCTAAACCAGTTGCTACTTCTGCTAATTTAATATTCTGAACCAATTTGGCATTGATGTCTAATTCCAATAAAGGTAAAAACCAACGGTATATTTTCAAAGCTTCGTCTGCTTTTCCTGCTATTGCCAATCGATAAATGGCAACCGTTTCCCTAGGGAAGGCACAAACCAATCCGGCAACCCATCCGTCGGCACCCATAAAGATACTCTCTAAGTCCAAAGTATCCACCCCACATAATATTTTAAATCGATCGCCAAAACGATTGATCATTCGGGTAACATTACTCACATCTCGAGTAGATTCTTTTACCGCCTGAATATTTTCGCATTCCGCCAATTCTTCAAACATATCAAGAGTAACCTCAATCTTATAATCGACGGGGTTATTATAAATCATGATTGGTAAATCGGTAGAATTCGCAACCGCCTTATAATAGGCAACTGTCTCAGCATCGTCGGCTTTATAGCGCATAGGAGGCAACATCATCAAGCCCGAAGCACCTGATTCTTTCGCCATTCTGACAACTTCAATCCCTTGTTTTGTCGTTTGTTCAGCAATATTCATGATTATAGGAACAGCTCCATCAACCAAGGTTACTGCAGATTTCAATAATTCCATTTTCTCCGTATCAGTCAAAGAACTTGCTTCTCCTAATGTTCCACCGAGTATAATGCCATCGACACCTGCCTCTAGTTGTGCTGAGAGATATTTTTCGAAAGCTCCCAAATCCAACTGATCATCAGAAGTGAACTTTGTGGTTACGGCTGGGTAAACACCTTTCCATGCTATTTTCATAGTATCAAAATTACTATCGAAAAGCTTTAAAAGCAATCACTAATTTCGCCATTTCTTATACTATTTTAACAATTTTGGCAGAATACTTGCAAGGAACTGATTAATGAAAGCCCTACCCTTTAAATTACCAAAAGCTGAAAATGCGTCATTCTGCGTCCAAATAGACCGCGTGCCTTATTTTTACGACTTGTTCCATTACCATCCTGAACTACAAATCACATTGATTCAAAAAGGACATGGAACTTGTATTATAGGTGACAATATCAGAAATTTTCAAGAGGGCGATCTTTTTGTTATCGGAGCAAACCTAGCTCATGTATTTAGTTCTGATAAGCTCTATTATACAGATGAATCTCCAGGCTGTCTTTCTACATCCGTTTTTTTGAGTCCCAATTTTGTTGCACATTCTTTCTTTCATCTAAATGAAACGAAGGAGATTCATCAGTTTTTTGAGGATACTAAAAGAGGAATGTTATTTAATTTTAGAGAAAATGATGAATTAAAAAAGCTCTTTTTAAAAGTCACCAAAGCCAAACCCTTTGAAGGTGTTTTAGCACTCTTGCAACTAGTTGAAAAGCTTAAGAACACTAAGAATTTAGAGTACCTAAGTCATATCGATTATAAAAGTATTTCACGAGAATCCGACGGTCTCATTCTCAACAAAGTATTCCAGCATACGCTGAATCATTTTAATGAGGATATCCCTCTGGACAAAGTGGCGGCTATGGCGCATATGAGCCCTGCTGCTTTTTGCAGATTCTTTAAAAAGAGAACGCGTAAAACCTATATCTCCTTCCTCAACGAGGTTAGAATTCAGGAGGCTTGCCGTTTATTATTGAACCCCGACTTAAACGTTTCACAAATTTGTTTTGACTCTGGATTTAATAATATCTCCAACTTCAACCGACAGTTTAAAAAGGTTACGGGGCACACTCCAAAGGCTTATCGTAAGCAATAAAAATCCGCTCTTCGGGCACCCCTCCTTCAAAAGGAGGGGATTTTCAGTACAGCTAAGGTTCTCGAATTTTACACAGAAAAAGCTTAATGAAATTTCGTTTCTTTACTACCTAAACAAATAACAAAATGCAACGCTATATATCAGAACTCATAGGAACTTTCGCTTTGGTGTTTTGTGGTCCAGGTGCCATCATCATGAACGATGTTAGTGGTGGAACGGTAACACATGTTGGGATCGCCATCACTTTTGGATTAATCGTTATGGCGATGATTTACGCCATTGGCGAAATCTCTGGAGCACATATCAACCCTGCAGTAACCATTGCATTTTGGGCTTCCGGACGCTTTGATAAAAAAGAGGTACTTCCCTATATTACCGCACAAATGGTGGGAGCCTTTTTGGCTTCAGCCATATTATATGCATTATTCCCTTTACACGAAACTCAAGGTGCTACGCTGCCTGCCGGCACAGCCATCCAATCTTTTATCTTAGAGGTAATCTTGACTTTCCTATTAATGTTTGTCATCATCAAAGTATCTACAGGATCGAAAGAAATAGGAACCATGGCAGGGATAGCTATTGGTGGCGTAGTGGGCTTAGAAGCCATGTTTGCAGGCCCTATTACTGGCGCCTCCATGAATCCAGCTCGCTCCATCGCTCCAGCAATTTTCTCTGGAAACTTTGAGCATTTATGGCTGTATATCCTTGCTCCTATTCTTGGTGCTTTACTAGCAATTTTAGCCTGTAGAGTGATTAAAGGGAAAGAGTGTTGTCCGGCTTGTTAATTTGTCGTTCGGTCGTGCAGTCAAAAGAGTCATGCAGTCGAGGAGTCATAAGGTCAAAAATGAAACTTAATACTATGTACTTAACACCTTGCACCTAAAAAAGCCCGTCTATACTTCGATAATCTCAGCATGACAGGCTTTTATTTCTTGAAATCGTCTTGCGATTTACATCTCGTTATTTACACTTTAGCTAATGCCTTTCTGTAATTATCGATAGCAACAAAGTAATCTGGATCTTCTAGTATATTCACATCACAAATTTTCTCGGCTTTCTTAATCAACTTCACACAGTCGGACGAAAGGTGACGTAAGTGAATCATTTTACCATTTTTATGGTAGCGCTCCGCGAGTTTATTAATCGCTTCAATCGCCGATTGATCCATAATTTGTGACTCTTTAAAGTCGATGATCACTTCTTTAGGATCATTCGCTATTTCAAACTTCGAATTAAACAATTCGATAGAACCGAAGAATAAAGGTCCGTAGATTTCATAATGCTTTACTCCGTATTCATCGGTATGCTTACGAGCTCTAATACGCAATGCATTATTCCAAGAAAACACCAATGAAGAAACAATCACACCCGATATTACTGCAAGGGCCAAATCGAAGATAACTGTTAAGACAGTCACCAAGATAATCACCAAAACATCGGCAACAGGAATCTTATTCCAAATCTTAAAAGTGTTCCATGCAAAAGTTCCGATAACCACCATAAACATTACCCCAACGAGTGCGGCAATAGGAATCATCTCGATATAAGCAGATGCAAAAAGAATGAAGCATAACAACGACAAAGCTGCCACTACCCCCGAAAGACGACCACGTCCACCAGACTTAATATTGATAATGCTCTGACCGATCATGGCACATCCACCCATTCCACCAAAGAAACCATTGATGATATTTGCAGCTCCTTGAGCAACACATTCTCTATTTCCACTACCGTGAGTTTCTGTCAACTCATCAATCAAGTTCAATGTCATTAAAGACTCAATTAAACCAATTGCAGCAAGGATTAATGCATAAGGAGTAATAAACGAAAGTGTCTCTATTGAAAGAGAAATCATTGGTATATTAAAGGTTGGTAAACCAGCTTTAATTCCATCACCACCACCGGCGATGATAAAGGATTTTACCGTTTCGGTATTTACATCTCCAAAGATTACAATTGCCGAAACAACGATGATAGCCGTAAGAGCTCCAGGAAGTTTTTTAGTGATCTTTGGTAAGAAGTACATAATAGCCATAGTAAGACACACAAGTCCTAGCATGGTGTACATATCAGAACCCGTCAACCATTCACCATCAGTTTTAAACATCCCCAGTTGCGAGGTAAAAATCACAATAGCCAAACCGTTTACAAATCCCATCATTACCGAATGAGGAATCATACGAACGAATTTTCCCATTTTGAAGAAACCTGCTGCAGCTTGGAATATACCCGTTAATATAAGTGTAGCGAATAAATACTGAAGTCCCATCATAGCACCTTCAACACCCAAGGCGTTCCCCTCTTTAATAAGGTGAACCATTACCACTGCTAAAGCACCTGTAGCACCAGAAATCATCCCTGGTCGACCCCCAAAAATAGCCGTTATCAAGCCCATCATGAAGGCTCCATACAAACCAATAACTGGAGATATCCCTGCCACAAAGGCAAAGGCTACGGCTTCGGGAACTAAAGCCAGGGCAACGGTTAATCCAGATAGTACATCATCCTTAACACTCCCTTGACTCTTTTCGAAAAACTTAAATCTTGATTTCAATGCATTTAGCTTTTGGTTTCAGCCGGCAAATGTAGGGATAAATAGTGAAGAGTGAAGAGTGAAAGGAATTAGAATGTCGTGCAGTCGATGGGTACTAAAACTTAGACGAAGACCTTTTTAGGGAATGAGGAGAAGGGAGAAGAATGTCTTGCAGTCTTGCAGTCGATGAATACTAAAACCTAGACGACGAATTTTAGTTTTGATTAAAAGCTGAACGCTCATCGCTATTGTACTTCGTACTTGTGTATTCTTACTTGATACTTTGTACTTAAAACATTTCCTCAAACTGAAAAGTCTTGTCCAATTTCACACCACGCTCAGTTTGCTGTACGGTACAACAAGATTGGTAGAAGTCGTGTTCTAAAAAGAGGATATGTTTTTTCTCAGCAGATTCTTTTAAGAAAGCTCTCTTTTCTTCCAAAGTTAAAAGTGGGCGCGTATCGTAACCCATCACATAAGGCAATGGAATATGTCCAGCAGAAGGCAGAAGATCAGCAGCAAAAACCACCGTTTTATCTTGATACTTAATATGAGGAATCATCTGCGACTCGGTATGTCCGTCCACAAAAAGCACATCGAATCCAGGAATAAAGATACCGTCAGTTTTCACAAAATCTAGTTGCCCAGATTCTTTCATCGGCAAGAGGTTTTCTTTTAAGAACGAAGCCTTCTCACGGTTATTAGGCTCTGTTGCCCATTTCCAATGTTTCTCATTCGACCAATAAGTTGCATTTTTAAATACCGTCACTAGTTTTCCGGCTTCATCGTATTTAACACCACCACCGCAGTGATCAAAATGTAGATGCGTTAAAAAGATATCGGTAATATCGTCGGGAGTAAATCCGTGTTTAGCCAGCGATTTTATCAGTGTATCATCGCCATGTAAATAGTAGTGACTAAAGAATCTGTCACTCTGCTTATCGCCAATACCATTATCAATCAAGACCTTTCTATCGCCATAATCCACCAACATACTTCGCATAGACCAAGGGCATAAATTATTCTCATCGGCAGGATTGGTTCTTTGCCATAAACTCTTTGGCACTACACCAAACATAGCACCACCGTCTAATTTAAAATTCCCCGTTTCTATAGGATATATCTTCATGGTCTCAATTTTTGATAAAAATACGCTTCTTCTTTTAAATCTATTAGCTCTAGCCCAATTTCCTTCCAGTCCCTTTTCAATCGAAGGCGCTCTTTGGGATATATGGAAGCGCTTAGTAATACCATTTGAGGGTGAAACAACTTTTCAATTTCAGGAACATCCTTCGCTGGATAATCTAACATCAACAGATCTACATCGATACAAGAAGTAGATTGGGCTTTCTCGTGAAGAATTACCATCGATAAATCGAAAACTTGAATCATTCCAGAATCTAGTCGCACAAATGAATTCTGGTAAGAATCGTTTAGAAGAACAGTATCTACACAATCCACATCTTTTTGAAGTGCATAATCTCCCAACAGATAAGTTGGGTTAAAATCTGCATCAGTCTTAATCAACACCATTTCATCTCCTTGCAAAACCGTAATCACAACACCTTTGAAATTGGCATTAATCATCAGTTCTTCATTATGCTCATCATTAGGAATACAACAGGCCACAACAGCCAATAATATATAGGCGTATAAAACTTTCAGTAGCTTATATTTTCGCTCTAAAAAAAACAATGCCGATAGAATAATCAAGCCATATACATAGAGCATTTCATTAAGAGATATTGCAGTAATAATTGATTCTGGTGATAGCCTATTTAAATGATCTAAAAGACTGAAAATAAAATCACAATAAGTATCGATAAATCTATCAACCAAATTGGTGTTTAGCTGAAACACCAATAATAACTGATAAACTAGGCCTAAATACAATAGTAAAGTGATGAGTGGCAAAACCAAAATATTCCCCACTAAAAACAAGGGTGGAAACTGGTGAAAATAATACAATCCCAGCAACCCTGTACTCAATTGCGCTGACAAGGAAACGATAGCTAAGCCCATTATAAATCGCAAAAGCCAGTGTTTATTTAGTAGAAATACTTTGGTAAATCTGTAGAAATATAAAATCCCCAACACCGCCAAATAAGACAATTGAAAAGAGATGTCGAACAGCAAATTCGGATTGATTAGCAATAAGATGAAAGCCGATAGGAAAACAATATTAAATGGGCTCGTTCTTCTTGAAAAAGCGGAAGTCATCGCAAAGAGAATGAACATCAAAGAAGCTCGCAACACCGAAGGGCTCATCCCCGTAAACAAGGCATAAAGGATGATGATGACAATAAGAAGAGCAGAGCGCAAAATTGGAATACGGTTAAAGAAGGATATGAAGCCAAGAAGCCAAGCAAAAAGCCCGTATATCAATCCTACATGCAAGCCACTCACTGCCAACACATGCACCACTCCTATATCCGTAAAACTTTTAGATAATTGGGGATCCATACCTCGTTTATCGCCATAAACCAAAGCCGACAGCACTTGCTTGGCCGATTCTGAAATATTTGCTCCACGCAACAGCGCTAATCCCTCTCGCTGTTTTCTTCTGATACTTTCGATTATTGAATAGTCTTGATTCTCATCCAAAAGTAAATCTGAAGACTCCATCCATACTTGTTCCCCTATTCCTTTTCGCTTCCAGTATTTTGATTGATCAAACTGATATTCATGTTTAGCTTTTGCAATTTTATTTATGGACGCTTTCGCCCAGAAAGAATCTCCGGGCAATAATCGCTTCTCCCCTTTCAGATACACTACACATTTCGAAGGATTAATCATTCGTATAGAATCGAGCTCTAAAGCGTCTACCTCAACAATTAACTGTTGCTTGAGGCTATCTTCTTTTCGAACCTCTAAAACTCTAGCGTGAATACTTACCGTTTGATGAGTGTATTTCGACAAAGCCGAATTAGTAGCATTGTTATGTTCTTGAAATCCAAAAACAGAAAGTGCTATAACAGCAAACATCGTTAAGGTATTCTCAAGGCGAACAGTTTTGAAAGAGAAGGAATGAAAAACGAAAACGGTTAAAAAGCCTAATAGAACTAAAGCTACCACTAAGGCATCAGAAAAACCATATTGCTCAGCTAGCAAAATCCCAATCAGCCAATAAAGCAGGAGTTTAAAGGATGGATATTCCATTATCTTATTATTCAATTATAGTATTGCTATTAAAGGTACATGATAAGCTTCAAAGTTGAAGGTTAAATAGTTGAAAATTAATGTCAGCCATCAGCATTGAGCTTTCAGCGATCAACTTTTAGGAATTAGCATTTGGGTAGTTGGTATTGAGAAATAATAGTCCGTCTGAACATGCCTAGGACTGCATGATCGCATGACTGCAAGACAATTGTTTTGAGTTCTGAATTATAAGTGTTGAGTTGAATTTTCAATAACAACACCCAAGAACGAACAACCAACAACCAATGGAGCGCAGCGACATCTCAACTCCACCGTCTATTTTATCAAAGATTGATGTATGTGTTGTGCTATACGTTCGGAAGCACCGATACCACCCAGTAATTTCCGCAGTTCTTTATAAGAGTCTTTCATCTTTGTAGCACCTTCTTCAGATAATACACGATGAAGTTCGGCAACCATATTCTCAACACTTAGATCTTCTTGAATAAGCTCTTTTACGATTTCCTCATCACTGATTAAATTCACCAAGGAGATATATTTAATATCAACTAATAGCTTCGCTATTTTAAACGACAGCCAACTCGTTTGATAACAAACCACCTGAGGGACATTAAACAAGGCGGTTTCTAAAGTGGCTGTACCCGAACTTACCAAGGCTGCATCAGCCTCTTCAAAAAGTTGATAGGTTTGATTAAAGACCAATTGAATATTTGAGTCTTTTAAGAAGGATTGATAAAAATCTTCACCTAAAGATTCAACACCGGCAATCACAAAATCGCAGTGAGGGAATTGCTTCTCCACCTCTAACATTTTCGCAAGCATCTTATTCAGCTCCTGAACTCTACTTCCAGGCAATAAGGCAATAAGAGGTCTCCCCTCTTGTTTCCACAAAGGCCCTTCCGACTGATGTTCTTTTCTATAATTCGCAACGGCATCCAAAAGTGGATGTCCTAGGTAATTTATCTTATAATCGTATTGAGCGTAAAAATCTTGTTCAAAGGGTAAGATACTGTACAATTCATCAACATATTTCTTGATGTCGTACACTCTATTTTTCTTCCATGCCCAAACTTGTGGAGACACATAATAATGAACGGCAATACCATGTTGTTTGGCAAATTTTGCCATGCGCATATTAAAGCCTGGATAGTCAACTAAGATAAGTACATCGGGCTTATAGGCCAGCAGATCCTTTTTGCAAAGCTTGATATTCGCCAATATGGTTCTCAAATTCATGATCACCTCCAAAAAGCCCATAAAAGCCAAGTCTTTGATATGCTTTACCAATGTTGCTCCTTGAGCTTTCATCAGATCGCCACCCCAAGCCCGCACCTGCATCTGCTTGTCCTTATGTTTGAGCTCTCGCATCAAATTTGAAGCGTGTAAATCGCCCGAAGCTTCTCCTGCTATGATATAATACCTCATGCTTCTTCTTTACAAGCCGTAGCTTCAATCTCGATTAATAAGTCGGGGTGAATTAAACGGGATACCTCTACGAGAGTTGAGGCTGGAAGGATATTTTCAAACAAATAAGAATGAACCTTCCCCACTTCTTCCCAAAGGGATATATCGGTAATAAAAATGCGTGTGCGGATAACATCTTTCAGCTCGAAACCTGCTTCCACCAAAGTATGTTCAATTTTTTTGATGATATACTCTGTTTGAAGACCTATATCTCCTAGTCCAATAATCTGATCGCCGTCGACAGCAGTAGTCCCCGACACCTCAATAGTTGAACCTATTTGAACAGCACGAGAATAACCAAAGTCTTTCTCCCAACTCGTATGTGAACTCCAATTGGTGCGCATTAAAATTGGATTAAGTCGTGATGTGCAATGAGCCAAAAAGCAAGTGCAAAAGTGCTTAAGAGCATACCTCTACCCAATCGATCTTTATGCTGATTAATCAACACATTTCTAAAAACTGGGAAGATCACCAATAAGGCAATTACATGCATAGTAGATTCTCGCAATGGATTTTCCCCAACAATAATTGCTAGTACGGTGTCAAGTATAAAAAAGGATGCAAAAGGAATTGCAAGACCTATGACAACACCCAACAACATATTATCTTTCAGTTTAATCATGGTTCCATGAGTTTAATTCTTGAATAGAATGATGAGCAGTAACATCAAACATCACAGGTACTACAGATATATAATCGTTTTCTAAAGCCCAAATATCGGTATCCTCACCTTTATCGTAGTTAACAAACTTCCCCGTTAACCAATAATAGGTTTTTCCTTGAGGGCTTATGCGCTCGTCAAACTCTTCGTGCCAGTTTCCATTTGCCTGACGACAAATTTTGACTCCTTTAATTTTCTCTTTCTCCAACTTAGGAATATTCACATTCAAACAAACTCCCTTAGGCAATCCGTTTTCTAAAACTTGCTTTGTAATTTTAGTAACAAAGGTTTCACAATGGCTAAAATCGGCATCGTGAGAATGATCGAGCAAAGAGAATCCTATTGAAGGAATCCCCTCGATAGCTCCCTCAACAGCTGCCGACATCGTTCCCGAATACAGCACGTTGATAGATGAATTTGATCCATGGTTAATCCCAGAAACACATAAGTCGGGTTTACGAGGTAATAATTTATTCATGGCGAGCTTCACACAATCCACTGGAGTTCCCGAACAAGCGTATTCCACTTGATCGCCTGTATCAATATGCACTCTTTCGGCATGTAAAGTAGAATCGAGTGTAATGGCGTGCCCCATACCCGATTGTGGGCCGTCGGGAGCAACTACAATCACTTCTCCGATGTGTTTCATCAAACGAATTAATGTGCGAATTCCCGGTGCCGTAATACCATCGTCGTTCACTACTAATATTAAAGGTCTCTCTTTGCTCATAAAATCTATAATAGTTTTACAAAACTATCGTTTTCATTTCAATCACTCTTCCTTACCTTTGTAAAAACTCACTCGCTATGATGATTATTTTATTTATTGCCTTTATGTTGATTGGCTGGGCGGTACAAGCCAAGCTAAAATCGAAGTTTAAGAAATACGGTAAAATGCCGCTATCAACTGGGATGAGCGGTAAAGAAGTTGCCGAGAAGATGTTAGCTGATCACGGTATTACTGCTGTTCGTGTAATAAGCACTCCCGGTAAATTAACCGATCATTACAACCCTAAGGATATGACGATAAATCTATCGGCGGAGGTTTTTGAGGGAAGGAGTATTTCGTCGGCAGCAGTAGCAGCACACGAATGTGGTCATGCTGTGCAACATGCCAATGCCTACAAATGGTTGCAATTGCGTTCGCAATTAGTGCCTGCAGTATCTTTCAGCTCTAAAATGTTAAATTTCATTTTCCTAGCGGGAATGTTTGGTATGGGAGTACTTCACATGTTTACTATGGATATGGTGATTATTACCGTGATCTTATTCCAAGCAATGATTGCACTATTTAGCATTATCACCTTACCAGTAGAATACGATGCTTCCAATAGAGCAATGATTTGGCTACAACATGCCGGTGTTGCCCAAGCCCACGAACTAGAAGGCGCTAACGATGCGCTGAAATGGGCCGCTAGAACTTATTTGGTATCTGCCCTAGCAGCTATTACCTATTTAGCATACTATGTATTAATGTTCTTAGGAAATAGAGATTAACAAAAACTACTGAGTTTTCGGAATCTCTTTGAGCTTCTGAAATAAATTCAGAATGACACAAAATAAAGGCGCGATTTTTGCGCCTTTTTTTTGTTCAAAATTAGGCTATACCTAATTGTTTATATTTGTTAAATTCATAAATGGGGAGACCCACAATATAGATTAGAATGAAGATGAAATCGATCCTTACAGCCTTAGTGGCCTTTTTTATTGCTCATAATTTATTAGCGCAAGACAAGATGATTCAGCTCGAAGATATTTGGGCTAGTCGTACTTTTTCGCCTGAATGGGTTTGGGGCATTAACTCGATGAATGATGGTATTCACTACTCATCGTTGAATTACGGAGATGGAAATGTATATGTAACAGAATACTCCTACGAAACGGGCGATTCAGTTTCTACGATTGTCGACTCTAAAGATTTAGACGGGATTTCTTTCGGTGATTATAGCTTTAGTGCCGACGAGCAGAAGGTTTTACTTCCTACGGAAACAGAATCTATTTACCGTCATTCTACACGTTCGAAATACTATATCTATGATAGAGCAACAAAAATCGCTCAGGAATTATCTGCCGACAAACAACGCTTGGCAAAATTCTCTCCCGATGCATCTAAAGTTGCCTTTGTTAGAGAAAATAATATTTTCGTTAAGGACCTTAGGACTGGTCAAGAGACTCAAGTTACTACAGATGGTGAGATGAATAAAATCATCAATGGAGCTACAGACTGGGTTTACGAAGAAGAATTCGCTTTCGATAATGGTTTCCAATGGAATGCTAGCGGAACTAAAATTGCCTACTACCGATTTAACGAAGAGGCTGTTCCTGAATTCAGCATGGATATGTTCTCAGAACTTTACCCTAGCCAATACCGTTTTAAATATCCTAAAGCTGGTGAAGCAAATTCTACCGTTGAGATTTTCATCTACGACCTAAATTCAAACAATACGGTTGAAGCTGACATTGAAGTAGAAGAAGAATTTTATATCCCTCGCATCAAATGGACGAAAGACGAAAATGTACTTTCGGTACAGAGAATGAATCGTCACCAAAACAATTTGGACTTCATATTAGTAAATGCAAACGACGGTTCGGCAAAAACAATCTTTACCGAAACTGACGAAGCCTATATTGATGTAACCGATAACCTTACCTTTTTAAACGATGGGAAACACTTTGTGTGGACAAGTGAGAAATCGGGTTATAATCACATTTACCTTTACAATTTAAAAGGAAAGCAAGTTCGTAAGATCACCAAAGGCGATTACGATGTGACTGATTTCTACGGAATAGAAGAAAATACCAACACCGTATATTTTGCTTCTGCTGAACGCAGTGCTATGCACAGAGATGTTTACGCCGTTCAGATTAACGGTAAAAACAAAAGAACCCTTACAAATAGAGTGGGGACAAACGCTGCTACATTTAGCAACAGCTTTAAATACTTTATCAATCAGCATTCTGATGCGAACACGCCTTATTACTTTAGTCTGTTTACCGCCGAAGGATCTGAAGTTCGCATGTTAAAAGACAATGCTTCTTTAAATACCAATTTATCAGAATTCGCATTGAGTGAAAAAGAATTCTTCAACTTCAATACTACTGAAGATGTGAATTTGAACGGTTGGATGATGAAACCACACGACTTTGATGCTACTAAAGAATACCCAGTATTCATGTTCCTTTACGGTGGTCCTGGCTCACAACAGGTGACTGATGCTTGGGGTGGTTCAAACTATATGTGGTATCAAATGCTTACACAACAAGGTTATATTGTTGCTTGTGTTGACAACCGTGGAACAGGTGCTCGTGGTGCAGAATTTAAGAAATGTACCTACCAACAATTGGGGAAACTAGAAACGGTTGATCAAATTGAAGCTAACCGTTATTTAGCAGGCCTTCCTTATGTTGACGGTTCTCGAATTGGAATCTTCGGATGGAGCTATGGTGGCTATATGTCTTCGTTATGTCTGCTAAAAGGTGCCGACGACTTTAAAATGGCGATTGCTGTGGCTCCAGTAACCAACTGGCGTTATTACGATTCTATCTACACAGAACGTTATATGCGTACTCCTCAAGAAAATGCTTCGGGTTACGACGACAACTCGCCTATCAATCATGTAGAAAAACTAAAAGGAAAATATTTATTGATTCACGGCTCGGGTGATGATAATGTTCACTATCAGAATACTATGGAGATGACAAATGCTTTAGTAAATGCGAATAAGCAGTTCGATTTATTCATCTATCCGAATAAAAATCACGGTATTTACGGAGGTTATACACGTCTTCACCTTTTCACGAAGATGACCAATTTTATTAAGGAAAACTTATAGTCAATATTTATTCCTATTTTCGAAACTTATATTTTTAAAACATACCTCTAATGACAAAAGAAAACGAATTATTCGGACATCCTAAGGGATTATTCTATTTATTCTTTGCAGAATTATGGGAGCGTTTTTCTTACTACGGGATGCGTGCCTTGCTTACCCTCTATATGGTAAATGAATTCTTCAAGCACGTACAAGATAACGAAGCTTTAGCTATTGGTATTTTTGCTGCTTATGGTTCATTAGTATATATGACTCCTGTATTGGGAGGTATGATTGCCGATAAATTTATTGGATTTAAGAAGTCTATTTTGCTTGGGGGTATCCTCATGGCCCTAGGTCACTTCTTTATGGCCTTCTATTTTGATGCTGAATCGTACCAAAATGGTATTCTAGGCTTTAGCGTAGATGCAGTAAACAACTTCTTCTTCTATTTAGCTTTGGCTTTACTTATTGTAGGTAATGGTTTCTTTAAGCCAAACATCTCAACAATGGTAGGTAGATTATATGCTGAAGGTGACGACCGTAGAGATTCTGGATTCACCATTTTCTATATGGGTATCAACGTAGGTGCTTTCTTAGCTCCTCTAGCTTGTGGTTACCTTGGTTATGAATACGGATGGCACTACGGATTTGGTGCTGCTGGTGTAGGTATGTTAATTGGTTTATTCTTCTTCTGGGACGGTATGCGTAAAGGTGTGTTCGGAGATAATGGTAATCAACCGGCTGAATACGTTGACAAGAAAATGTATGGTTTAAGAACCGATAAGTTCTTCTATTTACTTGCTATTGTATTCGTTCCTGTATTCGCTTTCTTAGTGAAAAACAACGACATTTCTCTTGAGAAACTTACTGGAATTGAATCCTTATCAGACAACCTATTATTGTCTTCACTACTTACCGTTTTAGGTATTGCCATTTTAGGTATTATCGCGAACAAAATGAGAGAGCTTTCCAAGATAGAAATCTTCCGTTTGATTACAGTAATCGTTCTTACAATGTTAATCACAGTTTTCTGGTCATTCTTTGAATTGGCAGGAACAGCAATTACTTTATTTGCTGAAAAAAATGTGAATTTAACCTTGATGAACGCATCTCAAACCAATGCGATTAACCCTGGGTATATCATGTTGTTGGCGATTCCTTTCTCACTAATCTGGGTGAAGTTATCTAAGATGCAGAGAAACCCTATTACACCTGTTAAGTTTGCCTTGGGTATTCTTCAATTAGGTTTAGGTTTCATCGTATTTGCTATGAGTGCACAATTTATGGACGAGTCTGGTAAAGTTCCTTTCATGTTCTTATTGGTTGGTTACTTCTTAATGACTACGGGTGAACTATTCATCTCTCCTATTGGTCTATCAAAGGTTACAGAGCTTTCTCCTAAAAGTATGACAGCATTTATGATGGGAGTTTATTTCCTTTCATCTTCTTATGCACACTATATTTCTGGGGCAATCGCCAAACTAACTACTTCAGCAGAAGTGGGTGTTGTGCCTGAACCTGGATTTATGACTTCTATGATTGAGAACATCACCGGATTCACAAATGCAGCTACAAGTTCAACTTCTGAAGCTGTTCAGAGTTTATTGAGTTATACTTCGGTATTTGCTCAGGTAGGTGTGGTTGCTATCGGCTTATCTTTAGTTGCCTTTATGATTGCTCCTATCATCAAGAAATGGATGCACGGAGTACACTAAGACGTTATCAAAATATAAAAAGCAGCTTTCGGGCTGCTTTTTTTTGTTCATCATCTTCATTAGACCTATGGAATGATAATTGTAGCTTTGAGACTGAAAATAAAAACGAAACATGAAGAAATTACTTTCACTATTTGCACTTCTGTTTATATTGAGTACTGCTGTAAATGCTCAAGAAGCTAAAATTAATTGGATTAGCATTGAGCAAGCAGAAGCACAAATGCAAAAGGAACCTCGTAAAGTTCTTATTGATGTTTACACAACTTGGTGTGGACCATGTAAGATGATGATGAAGAACACCTTCACAAATAAGGATGTGATTGAGTATATCAACAAAAACTATTACGCCGTAAAGTTTAATGCTGAAGGTGGAGAGGACCTTAGCTTTAAAGGGAATGAATATTCGAACCCTGGATTTAACCCGAGCGGTAAAGGAAGAAATAGCCAACATCAATTTGCGGCAGCTTTAGGAGTAAAATCGTATCCTACGATTATCTATATGGATGAAGAGCTAAATGTAATCTCTCCGATTTCGGGTTATATGACTCCTGACAAAATTGAATTATACTTGAGATTATTTGCTGAGAACCTTTATAAAGAAATTACTTCGCAAGAAGACTTTCAAAAATATCAGGCTAATTTCAAATCTACTTTTCAGTAGTTAAATCGATTTCTACTAAGCCTTTATAATTCACAAAAGACTCCTCTCCTTTCTGAGGCTTAGTCATCATATCATTAGAGTCGGCAATACCGACTCCTGCATACAAAATGCGCGCTTTCTTCTCGATAGCGTGCTTTTTCATTTTCTGCATCCACGATTCATCGTATTTCTGCGGATCCTCAGGGAAGCTAACCGTGCGAACTAGAACAAAGAAAAGTTCCTTTTCATTTTTCACACATACAAACTGTGGTGAACTTCCTAAGTCGCTCTTTACAGCCAAAAACTCAAAGCCATTTTGTTCTAAATGCTTACCAACCATATTCATCCCCAACTGATGAACTTCTTGTTTATTCAATTCCATAAGGCAAAGGTATAAAACTAAAAAAGTCTCTTGAAAAATTCAAGAGACTTTCGTTTTTAGGGTGGATGATGGGATTCGAACCCACGACCCCCGGCACCACAAACCAGTGCTCTAACCAACTGAGCTACAACCACCATTTTAACGAGTGCAAATATAGAATTATATTTTTTATTCTACATCAAAAATATCCTGTGAAATCACAAAAATTAAAGAGCATAAATTCACCTTTTTCGTTATCAGATATTTAGGTTTTTATTCCTTGATAAATATCTATTGTGTAGGGATAATTATTAAGCTAACTTTGAAAAAAGCAAGATGTCATGGCACTAGCCTACCAATATAAAGTAGAAGGAATTACTTGTGTGAACTGTGCGAATGGCATTAAAAGCCATTTAAAAAGCAAAGACATACACAAAGTCCAAATCGACATCAGTACAGGAGAGGTTCTCGTTTACAGTCAAAACTATGATTCTAATTCGATAAAAGGATTTATCGATGAATTGGGATATAAGGCGCATCAGTTTGATGTAGAAGAAAAACCAAGTAGGAAATTAGAGAAATTACTTTTCATCTCTGCCTTACTCACAGTTCCTCTTCTCAGCCATATGTTTCTTGCTGAAGATCACTTACTACAGAATCCATGGATTCAAATTTCACTTAGCACTCCCGTTCTCTATATGGGTTACCTGTATTTTGCTAAGAGTGCTTGGGCTTCACTCCTCAAGTGGAAACCCAATATGAACGTATTGATTTTATTAGGGGCTTCTGCTGCTTATGTCTACAGTTTTACTGGTTGGATCGTCAATTACGGAACAGCAGATGCGCATCACTATTTATTTTTTGAAACCGCTGCCTCGATTATCACATTGGTCTTGCTTGGGAATTACTTCGAAAAAAGGTCGATACACCAAACAACATCGGCTTTAGATGCTCTTAAAAACTTACAGACTAAAGATGCCCTTAAAGAAGTTGATGGTAAAACGATAAAAGTCCCTGTTGACGAACTCCAAATTGATGATATCATTATAGTAAAACAGGGTGATTCAGTCCCTATTGATTCGGAAATTATATGGGGAGAGTGCTCGGTAGACGAAAGCATGATTTCAGGCGAGAGTATGGCCATTTATAAAAAACTAGGAGATGAACTTATTGGAGGTACTCTTTTGCTTGATGGGAATGTAAAATGTAGGGTAAATAAACTTCCAGAAAACACGGTCCTCTCTCATATCATTCAATTGGTACGAGATGCTCAAGAGAACAAACCTGAAATTCAACAATTGGGCGACCGCATTAGTAATGTATTCGTACCTGTCGTTCTATTAATCGCTATCGCGACATTCTTGGTCAACTTTTATGCCTTTGATATCAACGCTCAAAACTCGATTATGAGGGCCGTAGCGGTATTGGTTATATCCTGTCCTTGTGCAATGGGACTTGCAACTCCTACTGCCGTAATGGTTGGTATTGGTAGGGCTGCCAAAAATGGGATTCTCATAAAAGGTGGGGCAACTATTGAGTGGTTCAGCAAAACCGAAAAGATGGTTTTTGACAAAACGGGAACACTCACTACGGGCGATTTCAAAATCGGAGAAATAAAAAAATGGAAAGAAGATATAGCCATAGAAAATATCATCTATTCGATGGAAATCCATTCCTCCCATCCTATAGCTCAATCTCTCTGCAAAGAATTGGAAAACAATCAGGACGCTATCCAGTTCGTAGAGGTAAACGAATTTAAAGGGAGAGGGATTATAGCTACTGATGACAAAGAAGTAAAATACAGTCTTGGATCAGCAGCTTTCCTAAATATTGATGATGTAGAATTAAGTTCAAGCTATCAACTATTTTTAAAACAGGATGATGAATTGATTGCAGCGATACGCATTGCAGATGATATTAAAGAGTACAGCTCCGACCTTATCGATTTCTTCACCGCTAAAGGAATTGACACGATTTTATTGAGTGGCGATAGCCAACAAAATTGTGATGCGCTAGCTACAGCATTAGATTTGCAGGAAGTTTATGCAAGACAAATGCCCGAGGACAAAATCGAGCTCATCAAAACATTTAGCCAATCACACAATACAGCTATGTTTGGCGATGGAATTAACGATGCTCCTGCCCTTTCTCAGGCTTCCGTAGGGATTTCGTACAGCAAGGCAACCGATGTTGCTATTCAGTCAGCTTCCATTGTTTTACTTCAACACGAATTGAAACTATTGGAAAAGGCTTATCAGATTTGTACCCATACCTATATCACGATTAAACAAAACCTGTTTTGGGCATTTGCCTATAATGTGGTGGCAATACCTCTGGCAGCTATGGGTTATTTAAGTCCTATTTTTGCGGCATTTACCATGGCTTTTTCAGATATTGTGGTCATTGGAAATTCAATACGTTTGAAATACAAAAACATTAGTCGTTAATGAGTAAGAGGCATATTTTACACCTTGCAAAATGGTATCCCAACCCCAAGAATCCACTCTTAGGGGTATTCGTTCACAAACATGCCAAAGCTTCGGCTATCAACAATAAAGTTAGTCTCATCAGTATTTTTCAGAATGCTGATCTAGAGCAAAACATTCGAAGAGAAGTAGCAATAATTGATGGTCTACAGACCATCTGCTTCCATTACAAAAAGGGTCTCATTAATAGCTTAAAGTTATTTTATTGCCTTTGGAAGGAAATACAAAACACCAAAAATTTAAGCTTGATTCACGCCCATGTTTTCGGATGGCCAACGAACCTTGCCTATTTATCGAAACTGATTTTAAAAACACCTTATATTGTTTCAGAGCACTGGTCGGGCTATCAAATTGGAACTTTTCAAAAACTCGCATTTTGGAATAAAGCTCTTTTCAAAAAAACTGCAAAATCGGCAAATCAAGTACTCCCTGTTTCTCAAGGGTTAAAAGCTGCTATGCAAAACTGTGGCTTAGAAGCGAATTATCAAATCCTAGCCAATGTAATAGATAGCCACGATCAAACAATCGAGAAGAAGAAGAACACTCCTTTTACTTTTATTTATGTGGGTGATCTCGACGATTCAGTAAAAAATATTAGCGGTATCATCGACGCCTTTCATCAAGTAATTCAAAGAGGTCAAAAAGACATCCGATTAGAAATTATTGGTGGGGGAATAGATGAAAACCGACTGCAAAAAAAAGTTGAAAAACTTAATCTCACAGACTTTATTCATTTTCAAGGTGTGCAAAACAATGACACTACTTTAGAACAAATAGCCTTGAATCATATCCTGCTTAACAATAGTAATGTTGAAACCTTTGCGGTAGTAATTGCAGAAGCGCTAGCAAATGGAACCCCTGTTATTGGAACCAAATGTGGTGGCCCCGAATATTTGATACAGGAAAATAATGGAATTCTGATTGAGAAAAATAATGTGAATGATTTAGCAGAGGCGATGCTGAAAATTAAATCTAATTATAAGCTATATAATAGAGATGAGCTTCAAAAAAGTGTTGAGCAATACAATATTCAAGCTATTTCAGCACAATTAGATGAAATCTACAGATCTATTAATTAGGCTGAAAGACCTCTTAAATACTTTCTGAAAAACAAGAATGAAACTAGCCCAGACAACCATAACAAGCCACTAGTAACATAGGCAGCCCCAACGATGCCCCACTTGAGTATGGCGAAATAATTTAGAAGAACATTTAGCAATAACATCCCTATCGCAATCCAAGCATTCCAATCGGAATGCCCTACAGCGGCGAGTAAATTGCCGTAAGGAATTCTCAATATAAAGGCTCCTACGAGTCCGATAAGTAATATTTGGAATAGAAAAACGGCTTCTATATAGGCTTCCCCGAATAAAAAGGGAATCAAAATATCGGAAATCATGATGAGGAAAACGACCATGCTAACCGCAATAAACAAAAAGAGCTTGCTGTAATCGGCTGCAAAATTTTTCAAGAACTTAAGATCTGTAGATTTTTCGGCTAATTCGGTATAATGAGTTACCATGAATGCGTTCGGTATAAAAAACAAGGCCATAGGTATGATACTCGCCGAGCGGTATATGGCAATTTGAATAGGGTCTTGAATCAGTTTTCCCACTAAAAACACATCTAAAGAATACATTAACTGAGAGGCTATAGCTCCTAATCCTACCCACAATCCATAAGACCAATATTTTTCTGGAATGGAAAAGGACTCGCCAAGCTTTATTTTCCTCAAATAAATAATACTAATCAGCAATGGAATAAGAACATAGGCGATTACATAAGCTTTAGCCGACCATATATAGGCAACAGCAATACCGATAAACAATAAGGATAGGGAAGACCAAACATCAATAGCTGCAAAGGAACGATTGCGTCCCTCAACCCTATACTGCACCTTTACCATATCGATAAAAAAGAAACTGATGATGAAAAAGCTGAGCCATTGTAAATAAACACTTGCGCCTTCCATCTCATCGGTAATCCATGGAATAGCGAGCCAAACTATTGCCACTAATAGAATGCAGAACAAAGCTCCCCAACGCAAACTATAATTAAATAAAAATGACTTTTTAGCATCAGAAGAAATGCTAGGAGCAAAACGCAGATAGGAATGTTGTAAACCCCCACCAGTAAAAGGGATGAAAAAACTAAGACTGGAAAGGGCATAAGAAAACCAACCGAACTCCTCGGTAGATAATATTCTAATTAAGAGTAAAGAAATTACAAAGCTGCTTATTTTAACAAGCATTGACGAAGTCAAGACATAAGCTCCTTGCTTCTTCTTAAAATCTTTTATGGTTTTTATCATCGGACAAGCCAAATCATAAATTAAACACCAAACTTAGTGATTTATTATACATCATTAAATGGCATAATACAAAGCCCAAAATAAAATGTTTACTTTGGTGCAAAATCAAATAAAATAACACTATGAAAAAAATATTTATTTTCTCAGTTGCTTTTGCCTTTACATTTGCAGTAAAGGGACAAAATAATTTACAATCAAGCCCCGCTCATTTAAAACAAGCTAAATTGATGAGCAAATACATGGAAGATGTTGCACATGTTAATCTTCAGGTGTCCACAGCTGCTTATTCACCTACAAGTCAAAAATCAAAACTACATCAAAATGGAGTTTACGAAGAAGTTATAGGTGAAACTTATTATGATTTGCAAACGAATAGTGCTGTTCAGAATAGATTGTTCGTTCACGACGATAATAGCGTATCTGCTGTGTGGACTATGAGTCCAGATGAAAATTCGGGCTTCCCAAATAGAGGTACCGGATATAACCACTACGATGGCTCAGCATGGTTGGACTTCCCGAGCTCAAGGATAGAAGAGAAGAGAACTGGTTGGCCCTCAATTGCCGGTATTAATGGAGGTGAAATTGTGGCAAGTCACGTTTTTGGAAACCCTTCATATCACACCACATTAACCTCAAGACCTACTGTTGGAAGTGGAGATTGGGATGAGGATTTGTTACCGAATAGCGACTCCGATTATGACAATGTATGGCCACGGATGAAAGTAGGTGGTACAGATGGACAGTCTATCCACCTTATTTCTAATACATATAGTTTAGACAACAACTATATAACATACTCGCGATCTACTGACGCAGGTGCTACTTGGGATATTATCGATTCTATCCTACCTGGCACAGGCCCAGATTACTATATGGGCTTTGGTGGCGATAGTTATGCTTTAGATGTTAAGGGGGAAACTATTGCCTTTGTACTTGGTGATTCATGGACTGATGTGATCCTAATGAAATCGACAGATAATGGATCTACCTGGACCAAAACTATTATTAGAGAACACCCTCTTCCAATGTTTAACGACGATGTTATTGTTGATTCAGTATCTTTTCCTGATACAGGAGGGGCTATCGAAAACTCTGATCAATCCTTTAGCATTTCTCTCGATAGTGAGGGTAATGCACATATCTTCTACGGGCTAATGGAATACTCTAACGATGTCCTTGATGATGATTCTTGGTCATATTATCCAGCCACAGATGGTTTAGTCTATTGGAATGAAAGTACAAATGAAGAGCTTCTAATTGCTAGTGTATTAGATGTCAATGGAAATGATACTATTGACATCCAATCTGTTGACAATATTTCCAAATATTACAAATCGCTTACAAGCTTTCCTAATAGTGTTATTGCTGAAAATGGCGATATCTACTTAACCTATTCAGGTGTTATTGAATTCTTGTATGACATTCAAATTGAGATTGGTGATGATGGGATTGAAAACTTCTTACAACACTATCGACATCAATATATTATGAGATCTCAAGATGGTGGTGAAACTTGGTCATATCCCTACGATTTAATGGCAGAAATTACAGACCCCGAATTAGGAGATCCTTTACTGGAAGGTGTCTTTGGAGCAATTTCTAATATCGTAGGAGATTATGTATACATTACTTACCAAAGAGACTATTTAGCTGGTTTAAATGTTAGAGGCGACGAAGATCCCATCACTGAGAACAGCATTGTATTTGTGCAAATTCCTATAGCTGGTTTTGAAAACTTATCTACTGAGGAACTTAGTGTAGAAAATTTAGATTTCACAATATACCCTAACCCTTCATCAGATATTATCAATATTCATTTAGCACATAATAAAGGTGAGGCGAAACTTAATGTGGTGAATGTTCTGGGCGAAACCTTAATATCAAATACTCAAACAGGCACAGAGCTTATATTATCGATTGAGTCTTTACCTAAAGGTATTTATTGGATTTCAATTGAGACTCCAAAGAACCGATTGGTTAAAAGCTTCGTTAAAAATTAAAGTGAATCATCCACCATAATCAATAAAAGTCCCGTAAAGCGGGACTTTTATTGATTTAACAACAAGCTAAAAGCTCCAATAAACGTCTCATTTTCAAGATCTAGAGAATGTGAAGCTATAATTGGTTAATCGATTGTAATATCCTATATTTGTTATTAATGTTATAAAAAAGTTTAACTAAAACTACTAAAAATGAAAAAACACTTACTATCTGCATTCGCAGTTTGTCTTGCCTTTACTTCATTTGCGCAAGAACGAATTTCAGAAAACACACTGAAAATTGATGAAGCTCGTTACAAAACTGTAACTGCTCAACCAAACGCACCTGCCTTTATGGGAGCTGGTGAAGTAACAAAAACCTTAATTGGTTCGTCTTACAATATGTATACTGTGCTAGAAGCTCAAACAAACGCTGTTTTTGCTAGCGATGCTCTAGGAGTGATTTCCTTTACGCACCGTCAAAATTCAGACTTACCTGGTGGTTCTGGTGTTATTCAAACATCTTACTCTACCGATGGTGGTGCTACTTGGCAATATGTACTAACACATAGTGCCGAAAGTCAAGTAAATCGTTATCCACAAGGAGTTATTGTTGATCCTACAGGAAACAATGATATTGCTTCTGCCCATGCAGTAGCTGTGGGGCCTTCACTCGTTAGTGGTGGTTGGGGTGGTGTATTCACTAACAACATTGCTCTAGACGGCAGTGAAGCTAGAGAAAATATAATTTTGGATTCTGAGAGTGCTCAACCAAGTTTTACTAGTAGATCTATGATGGTTGACGACAATGCGGTTGTTCGAGCTTGCGGAAAAGACTGGAATGGTATCGACTTAGTTGTTACTACAGGTACTTATGATGCTGATGGTCAGGCTACCTTTGTTGACCAATATGCTACTTACGCACAATACTTTGCAGGTGGTGGTTTTGGTGCCGGTTCTCCTCTTGCTGCAGGTGATACTGTTTGGTACATGACTTCTGCAAACCCGGATATGTACTATAATGGAGATATTGATTATGCCTGGACGAACGAAATTCGTTTAATTAACTACGAAATAGTTGGCGGAGTACATACTGCAATTGACACAGTTGACTTAGGTTGGAATTATGTTGCTTACCATGAAGACGATGCTGGAGGCTGGAACCCTGTTGTTTCTACACCTGACACGTACTTCGTACAAGGTGATGGAATTATCAACACCTTAGAAATTGCTGGTGACGCTGGTTATTACTGGAGTCAACAAGGTTTTGTTACTGAAGGTTTAGTAGAAAGAGTAGGCTGGAGTATGGCCTTCTCTAAAGATGGTAACACAGGGTACTTAGTTGCTCAGGGTACTGACGCAAATGGTCAGATTGTACCTTTTGTACACAAAACAACTGATGCTGGTGTTACTTGGGCGCAAACTGTTCTTGACTTTACTGCTCTTGATGACTATTTAGCTCCTATGTACTTCAATGGCATCGACGGTGGTATCGACGCAGTAGTTGATGCTAACGGAACACTACACATGATTTCTTCAGTATATGAAGGTGATGAATCTGTAGATGACATGAACAGAAAAATTTACGATATCACTACTGATGGTGCTACTTGGTCTGCAATATTTATTGCTGATGTAGCTACCGAAGCTGTTGCTGACGCAGATCCTATGGCTATTCACGGCCTTGGTTACAACCACCGTATTCAAGCTTCTCGTTCAACGGATGGAACAAAAGTATTTGCGGTTTGGATGGATGTTGATACGGATGAATTCCCATCTGATTTACTTGAATTCCCAGACCTATTCGGTTGGGGTTATGATGTAACAAACGATGCTGCACTAGAAGTGATGAACTTTACTGCTGGAACTGACTTCGAAGGTATTAACTTCTGGTTATTTGTTTCGCCTATTGCCACTAATGATAACGGTTCTTATGACGTTGCTTGTACTACTTCTGAAGCGGACGCAGAAAGTGCGCTAAGCCCAATGTTACACTACTACGTTGACGGTATAAACTTTAACTTCAATATGAGTAGTATTGAAGATATGGAAGCTGGTGTTGCTGTAAATGCATTCCCTAACCCTGCTACTGATATGGCTACTATTGAAGTTTCTTTAAAAGGAAACTCTAATGTTGCTATCTCTGTTGTTAACGCATTGGGTCAGGAAGTTTACACTATCGCTCAAGACTGCAAGTCTGGATTGAATTCTTTCGAAATCAATGTTGAAGCTTTAGATGCTGGTGTATATTTCTACACTGTTTCTTCTAATGACTTCTCATTAACTGAAAGATTGATCGTTAAGTAATTAACGAACATCATATATATTTAAAAAGGCTCCCGTTTGGGAGCCTTTTTTTTATTCATATTAATTCAGAAACAGCGTACATTTAATTTGCACTGCATACAATTCCGTTTACTCTTTACTATTTCCGTTTAAAAGTCCAGGTAATATTATATGTAGAAACGCAATCTCCTTGTTCATCGTAACCATTAGATTGCATTTTACAAACGACACCTTCGCCCGTATCAACTGCCTTTTGTATAGCATCCCTCACCCTAATCCCATCCTCGCAAACAAATTGAATCTTACCAATGGCTTTCTTCTGAAACTCACAGTTCATTTGTATCACTAGCATTGAGACTTTGCAATCTTGAGAATCTATATGCCCTAGTGCTAAAAGACCAGTAGACATCTCTGCCGCCATAGCCTGACATGCAAAGTACATAGACTTAAAAGGATTTTGATTTAAATAGCCGTACTTGATATTTACTGCAGCTCTTTCTGGAACTACTTTATCAATTTTCAAACCCGAAATCCAGGCTATAGGTAATTTGTTCAGCAGAAATAAACGATATAAAAATCGATTATTAATCTTCTTTAAATAGGATGCATGCATAGAATTAATTTTTGAAACAAGATAGGAAATCTTAGCCTTTCGATTTTGTATGTTTGCTTTAAAGGAAATCGCTTTGAAGAACTACTTATCACTGATTAAATTTAGCCATACTATTTTTGCATTACCCTTTGCCCTTATTGGCTTTACACTAGCTGTAAGTCGAGAGGCTTACGATTTTAGTTGGGAGAAATTAGTATTCGTTTTACTCTGTATGATTTTCGCTCGAAGCGCCGCCATGGCCTTCAATAGATATATCGATAGAGATGTGGACACTGCAAACCCACGCACTGCAGAAATTCGAGAGATCCCTAATGGTACAATTAAAGCTAAATCGGCTTTAGTATTTGTTATCGCTAATTGTCTTCTATTTACGGCTTCAAGCTTTTTACTGAACCCTCTTTGCTTTTATCTATCACCCATAGCCTTACTTGTAATCCTCGGTTATAGCTATACTAAACGTTTTACGGCCCTTTGCCATTTAGTATTAGGCTTGGGACTGTCTTTGTCGCCTATAGGAGCTTATTTAGCCGTAACAGCACAATTCCACTTGCTGCCAGTATTATTCTCATGTATTGTCTTATTCTGGGTAAGCGGCTTCGATATTATCTATGCTCTTCAGGATGAGAAATTTGATAAAAAGTTTAAGCTACATTCTATACCAGTCTTACTAGGAAATAAAAATGCACTTCTATTCTCACGCCTTTTACACCTAATCACCTCATCAATTCTAATCTATATTGGGCTGAATTATTTCATAAACTCCACCCTCTTTTGGATTGCCTGCTCTATTTTTATTGCACTACTAATCAAGCAACATCGCTTGGTTAG
>Ga0207966_1000229_pt1 | contig 31584 bp, 32 predicted proteins | sample Knorr_S23_td_NAD_FD_185611 | JGI IMG/M metagenome (GOLD analysis project Ga0207966, IMG submission 185611) | Marine microbial communities from Southern Atlantic Ocean transect - Knorr_S23_td_NADW_ad_2500m_LV_B (SPAdes) (version 2) | ecosystem: Environmental > Aquatic > Marine > Oceanic | place...
GTCGGAGCGACAGGATTTGAACCTGCGACCCCTGCAACCCCATTGCAGTGCGCTACCGGACTGCGCCACGCTCCGATAAATCTATCTACGTAATATTTCCAGCAATGTTTCCAATTCCTGCTTGATCTTCAGTAATGTTTCCTTCCTGGCCGGTGCGGCCTGCTGTACGCTTTCCACTGGTGTGGGAACATCTTCCTTTTTGCAGTCTTTTTCCATCGCCAGCTGATTGCGGGCCCCTTCAATAGTGAATTTCTCGGTGTAGAGCAGGTCCTTTATGTGTAGGATCAGGTCAATATCGCTCTGGCGGTAGGTGCGGTTTCCGGCCCGGTTTTTCGGCGGCTTTAGCTGCTTGAACTCCGTTTCCCAATACCGCAATACGTATGCTTTCAGTTCCGTCATTTTGCTCACTTCGCCAATTGAATAATACAGTTTCTTGATCTGTTTCGGCTCTGAACTCATAACGAATTACTTAAAGTGTTACTTTATATTAACCTATATAATAAGTCAATTCAAAGGAAATTTAATGTACCTGCGCTTTCCCGCCGCTAGATTTGCGGCCGGTGCACATAGCGGTTGTGAAAGCGAATCCATCCTGGTAGGAATCCGGTCACCGTTTCCCGGGGCGGCAGAAAAGCGATGCGCATGTGCTTGGTCCCCGGCAGTTGTCCGAAACCGGCACCGTTCACAGTGCAGATACCCGTTTCTTCCAGCAGGGCCATACAATAATCAAAATCATTGCTCCCCGATGGCAATGTATTTAGGCGTGGAAAGAGATACATGGCCCCGGTCCGGCCGAAACACTCCATCCCTTCCATCTGTTTAAAGCTTTCCTTGATCAATGCGGCCTTGGCCTCTAATTCCCCCAATACGGCATTTTTTTCTTCCTGGTAGACGCCATACGGGGCGCTGTCCTTTTCTGGTGGATTCACCAGCATATAGATGATAGCCTGCCCTACTGTGTTGGAACACAGGCTAACCGAAGCCTGCTTCAATATCAATTCGTCCAGGTTCATGGCCGTTCCTTCCACATGGGGCATGTGGCGCAGTTCCATGTAGCCGCCCCGGTGGCCGCATTCACCGGCGAAGCCTTTGGATATACTATGCAGGCTGAACAGCGGTATCTCCCGTGCTCCCACAGCGCTGGCCATGGAAATGAATGTACCGCCGTATAAATTGTTCTGGTAGACCTCATCGGCAATTATCGCCAGGCCGTGCTGTTCGGCGAAATGGACCACGCCGTCAATGCTGGGTTTGTCCAATATCGCACCGGTAGGGTTACCCGGGTTGATCGCCACGATACATTTTACGTGTACACCATCTGCTGTTGCTTTCCGGTAGGCCTCTCCCAGGATCTCCGGTGTCAGGGCCCAGTCACTGTCTTCATCTGGGTAATAATTCACTTGTGCTCCGCCGCAGCGCTTGACCGTAGCTGAATAGAGCGGATACTGGGGTATGGGTATCATAACGCCATCCTGCGGTCCAGTGATAAGTAGTTCCAGGATCCGTTTCGCGGCGTCACTGGCGCCATCGGTGAGAAAGATCTGTTCTGGATCTGCTGCTATGCTATCCCCGTCCCGCCGGTTAATAAAACGGGCGATCGCAGCACGGATAAAAAGCGGTCCACTACTTTCCGTATAGGCACCCATACCTGTCCGGCACTGTTCCAGGAAATTGGCGCTGTAATCAATAATATAATTAGAAAGCGGTTCTACACCGCTCTCGTTAAACAACTGATGATTAGCGGCGGCAACCCTGGCCAAGGATCGTTCCCGGTCAATATTTTCCGCCGCTTCCAGCAGGGTTAGTACCTGCCGGTAAAAGGTTATAGGTTTCTGACCCAAGGCCTGGGGGTTGCCCAGGTTACAAGCGTAGATCGTACGCCCCGTACGCTGCATTTCTATGGCCCGCCGGGGTATAGCCCCTCGGACGGCATATTCCATCTCAACCAGGTTTTGATTGACTGGAATAGTGCGCGTCATGTTGGGTTCCTGTTTTAGAAGCGTTTTTTCCGGACCGGTCTGTCGCGGTGTCCGCCATCACTACGACCTCTGCCGCCATCCCGCCGGCCTCCACCTCCGCCAAAGCGGCTTCCGCCACCACGACCTCCCCGATTGCGGTCGCGGCTGCGGGGTGGTGGTTCAACGTATCCTTCCGGTTTATCCAACAGCGCCTTACGGCTCAGATCTAGACGGCCTTGGTCATCGACCTTGATCAGTTTCACCCGCATGGCATCACCAGTCTTACAGACATCTTCGACCCGTTCGGTGCGTTTCCAATCCATTTCAGAAATGTGCACCAGACCTTCTTTACCTGGCACAATCTCTACAAAAGCGCCAAAGGTCATCATTCGGGTTACGATACCGTCAAATTCCATACCCACTTCCGGTTCCAGGGTCACTGCTTTCACGATCTCGGCCGCTTCTTCCAGTCTGACCTTGTCCACACCGGCAATGGTCACTGTACCATCGTCATCCACGTTTACATCACATTCCGTATCAGCAATGATTTTCTTGATGATCTTTCCACCTGGTCCGATCAGTCCGCCAATTTTTTCCGGATTGATACTTAGGGTAATGATCTTTGGTGCGTAATCGGAAATTTCTCCTGGTTTACTCAGTGCTTCGTTCATCTTTTCCAGGATGTGCAGTCGGCCCAGCCGCGCCTGTTCCAGTGCTTCTTCCAGCAGTTCAAAGGAAATACCTTCTATCTTCAGATCAAGCTGAATAGCCGAGATACCATCTTTTGTGCCTGCCACTTTGAAGTCCATATCACCCAGGTGATCTTCCGCACCCAGGATATCACTAAGGACAGCGTGGCGCTTCCCATCCAGAATCAGGCCCATGGCAATACCGGCCACGTGCTCTTTCAGGGGGCAGCCCGCATCCATGAGGGCCAGTGAACCCCCGCAGACACTGGCCATCGATGACGAACCGTTCGATTCCATAATTTCTGATACGACCCGCACCGTATACGGGAATTCTTCATAATCCGGCAGGACCGGTTTCAATGACCGCTCCGCTAGGTTACCGTGCCCTACTTCACGACGACTGGTAAAACCGACCCGGCCCACCTCGCCTACGCAGTAGGGTGGAAAATTATAGTGCAAATAATAGTTCTTCTTATAGTCTTCATCCATACTATCGATGATCTGCTCATCCCTCTTGCTGCCCAAGGTGGTTACAACCAGGGCCTGGGTCTCCCCGCGGGTGAACAGCACCGAACCATGGGTCCGGGGCAGAAATGCGGGTTCAATGGTGATATCGCGGATATCGGTGGTACCGCGGCCATCACTGCGGACGCCCGTTTCCAGTACCCGTTCGCGGAAAGCGGCCTTGAATTTGTCATTTACCAGTCCTTTGACTTCTTTTTTCGATTCCGGGAATTCCTCTTCCATTGCGGCTGCTGTATTATCATGCAGTTCCTTGGTAGCCGTTTCCCGTTCCTGTTTATCACCAATCTGAATAATACGCTCGACCTCAGCATCCAGGGACTTCTCCACTGCCACCGCCAGGTCTTTGTTGGACTCTTCTTCCGGTATTTCCCGTTTTTCGGGTTTTACCTCAGCCACAATCTCTTCTTGCATCGCGATGATTTTCTTAATATCCTCATGGGCGAATTTCAATGCGTCCACGAATACATTTTCCGGAATCACATCCGCTTCGCCCTCCACCATAACAATAGTCTCGCTATTTCCTGAAACGACCAGTTCCAGCGAAGAATCTTCCATTTCTTCCTTGGTGGGGTTGACAATGAAATTGTCATCCACCCGGGCTACCCGCACCGTAGCGATGGGGCCGTTCCAGGGGATGTTGGAAATCATCAGTGCTGCCGATGCGCCTACACCTGCAAGTACATCTGCCGGGTTCTCGCCATCGGTAGACAGTACGGTGATAATCACCTGTGTCTCATATTTGAATGATTTAGGGAACAATGGCCGTATGGGCCTGTCCGTTAGTCGGCAAGTAAGTATCTCCCGTTCTGCGGGACGTGCTTCCCGTTTGAAAAATCCGCCCGGTATCTTACCGCCGGCGTAGTGCCGTTCCCGATATTCTACCTGCAAGGGAAAGTAATCAATATCTTCCCGCATTTCCTTGGCCGCATTCACAGCCGCTATGATCGTTGTCTCGCCATAGCTTACCAAGACGGAACCGGCAGCCTGTTTCGCTACCTGGCCGGTGCTTATACGTAGTGTTTTTCCGTTTATCTCTATCTCTCTTTTTATCATTTCGATCTTTTTTATCCTCTTATCTTCAGTTCATTAACCACATTCTCGTATTTTTCTAGATCTGTTTTCTGTAAATACTTCATCAGTCTATTACGCTGTCCTACGAGCAATACTAGCCCGCGGCGAGAATGATTATCTTTTTTATGTTTCGTTGCATGATCTGTCAGCTGTCTGATTCTGCTGGTTAGCAGGGCGATCTGTACAGCCGCAGATCCCGTATCCATCTTATTTTCTCCAAACTTGGATACGATACTTTCTTTTTCATCTGTTGTTAAAGGCATATTCCTCCTTATTCATACTTTCTCTTTAATTCAAGGCAATACTTCTTATCTTGGCGCAACTGGGCTACCAGCTGATCAGGATTGTCAAATTTCTTTTCATCGCGAATTCTTTCTAGGAATTCAATGTATATCTCACGATTATAGATGTCGTCCATGTTAGATATAAAAAAATTAATTTCCATTACCAACTCTGTCTCATTAAACGTTGGACGCGTGCCGAAATTACACATTCCTGCAATAAAATCACCATTAAGTCTGCCCCGGGTCAAATACACCCCAGGTTTGGGCATTAGCTGATCATCATCCAGTGGAACTACGTTCGCCGTAGGAAAATCCAGACCCTTACCGCGGCCAGATCCATGGACCACTTTGGCACGGAATCCGTAGACCCAGCCCAGTTCAAAAGAGGCCCGCCGTACAAAGCCGTTGGCGATCAGTTCCCTGATATGGGTGCTGGATAGGACGATCTTGTCATCCGCGACCGGATTGATGGTATCAAGCTTGATACCTCGTTTTTTAGCGTAAACCTGTAAAAATTCAGGTGTCCCCTTCCGCTTATGACCAAAATGGTGGTCGTAACCGATCACGATCTCTGCGGGATGAAAATGTTTCATGATCACATCATCCATGAATGCTTCCGCTGTGATCCGGGAAAATTCTTCTGTAAAGGGCACAACCAGCAGCACATCCACACCCAGTTCTTCCAGCAGAGCCTCTTTCTTATCCAAGGACATTAACAGGGATAGTTTGTTCTTTTTGTCCAGAATGTGCCGCGGGTGCGGCTCAAATGTGATCACCGCTGCCCGGCTCCCTTTGGCTGCCGCGATAGTGGTTAGCGTCTTGATAATGTCCTGATGGCCACGGTGCAGACCATCAAAGGAACCGATTGTGACCACACTGCCGGTACAATCCCGCACATCATTTATCTGGTTGAATACCTTCAACTTTTGCTCAATTCTTCGATCGTTGTCGCGTTAGCGATATGGTAGGCTCCCACGCTGGTCCTGACCAGGGCCGTCAAATGACCCACCGTACCCAGTTTTGCCGCAATATCGGCCCCCAGCGCCCGCACGTACGTACCTTTGGAGCAGGTTACCTCGAACGTGATTACCGGTTCCGTATAATCTAGCAGACTGATCTGGTCAATGGTGATCGTTACCGGATCCCGTTCCACCGTTTTGTTTTTCCGGGCCAGTTTATACAACCGCTGGCCATTCACTTTTTTCGCTGAATACATGGGCGGTATTTGTTCCTGTGTGCCAACAAAACTGGCCAGGACAGCATCAATAGTTTCCCTGGTCAATTCCGGCACCGGGGATTCCGCGATGATCTTTCCGTCCCGGTCTTGCGTATCGGTGGCCTTCCCCAGAGTCAGTTCCGCCCGGTAGATTTTACTGGCCGTTGTGATATCCGTCAATTTTTTCGTATCAGGTCCCGTACCCAGCACAAGCACACCCTCAGCAAAGGGATCCAGCGTACCAGCGTGGCCAACCTTTTTTTCCTTGATAATACCCCGCACTTTCTTAACCACATCAAAGGAGGTCCACCCGGCAGGCTTGTTAATATTTATAATCACGTATTCCGTTTCAGGTCTTTCATCAGTTTGTCGATCTTTTCACTGTATTCTTGGGATTCATCAAAATAGAATTTCAGTTCCGGTATATTCTTGATTTTTAATTCAGGGCCGATGTATTTCCGGAATGCTTTGCGCAGGTCATTCATGGCGGCCTGCAATTCATCCTTGGGGTATTTTGGATCGAGTACACTATAGAATACTTTGGCGCTGCGCAGATCAGGAGAAACATTGACCTCCGTAAAAGTGATGAATCCCAGGTGACTCAGATCAATATGTTTGAGGGCGATTTGACCAAGTAACTCCCTGATTTGCTGACCGACGCGATCGGTTCGCTTGTATGGTAGTTCTTGCATGTTTATACTTCAAGCGTCCTCTTGATAGTTTGTATTTCATAGGTCACAATTACATCGTTTTCTTTAAATTTACCCGCACCGTCAATGCCGATGCCACATTCCATACCATCCTTAATCTCTTTTACATCATCCTTGAATCGTTTCAGGGAAGTAATAGAACCTTCATGTATCACTTCATCATCCCGAATCAGTCGCGCTTTGGCACCACGATGGATGATTCCTTCATCCACTCGTGAACCAGCAATAAAACCCTGTTTCGGTATTTTGAACATTTCCATGACCACGGCCCTGCCAACTATCTCTTCCTTTATTTCCGGTTCCAGCAGTCCTTCTAGGGCCATTTTGACCTCTTCCTCTGCGTTATAGATCACATTGTAGGAACGGATGTCCACTCCTCCCTGTTGGGCCTGTAGTTTCGCATTGGAGTCCACCTGCACGTGGAAAGCGATGATCACCGCCCCGGAGGCTGCGGCCAGGAGTACGTCAGATTCCGTCACCAGGCCAACAGACTTGTGAATGATCTGAATGCCGACTTCCTCGTTCTTTATCTTTTCCAGTGTTTCACTCAATGCTTCAATGGATCCGTCTGCATCGCCCTTGATCACCAGCGGCAGTGTCTTCATGGAACCTTCCTTCATCTTCGCCGAAATTGAATCCAGTGTCGTAGCCGTGATCTTACGTTGATCAATCTCCCGCTTGGTGCGTTGTCGGTCCGCCGCCAGTCGTTTCAGGTCTCGCGCATCATCGACAACAGAAAATATATCCGCTGCCTGGGGTACCTGGTCAAAACCAAGGATCTGCACCGCTTCTGAAGGTAATGCTTCCTGGATCCGATGTCCCCGCTCATCCATAATGGCCCGGACCCGGCCGGCATAATTATTACAGATAAATGGATCGCCCACCTTCAATGTACCTTTTTGGATCAGCACAGTGGCCATGGGTCCATGACCCTTGTCCAGTTTTGAATCGATCACCGTACCGCGAGCCAGCGTATCCTTGTTCGCTTTCAATTCTAGTATTTCCGCTTCCACCAGGATTGATTGCAGCAGGTCGTCCACCCCTGTTCCTTCCTTAGCCGAAATTTCTACACCCTGTACTTTACCGCCCCAATCCTCAAGTAATACTTCATTTTCTGATAATTCTCGTTTCACTCGTTCCGGATCGATATCCGGCAGGTCCATCTTGTTGATTGCTACCACCAGCGGTACCCCCGCCGCCTTGGCATGACTGATCGCCTCTATTGTCTGGGGCATAACACCGTCATTGGCCGCTACCATCAGGACCACAATGTCCGTGACCTGGGCGCCGCGAGCGCGCATAGCCGTAAATGCTTCGTGACCCGGTGTATCCAGGAAAGTGATCCGTTTACCTTCTTTCGGTAGATCCACCTGGTAGGCCCCCATGTGCTGGGTAATGCCTCCTGATTCACCGGCGACAACATTCGCGTCCCGAATGTAGTCCAGTAATGATGTTTTCCCATGATCCACGTGGCCCATGATCGTCACTACCGGTGCCCGGGGAATGGCCTTCTCCAGATCTTCTTCTGATTCATCCAGGGTAAATAATTCTTCCGCAACATCCTTTACCGCTACTGCCTGGTAACCGAATGTTTCGGCCAGCATTTCAATAATGTCCCAATCCAGGCGCTGGTTAATGGTGGCCAGCTTTCCTAAGGATATACATTCCTGGATAATATCACTGGGATCCACTTCCATGATCTTCGCCAGTTCGTCGACACTGGAATATTCCGGGATCCGGATCTTTTGGACATCTTCCTCGGCAATTATTTCTTCTGCTTCTTGCTTGCGTTCTTTTTTGTATACTTTTTTCCTGGTTTTCTTATCCATGCGGGCCAGGGTCTGTTTCACCGCATCCTTGGCCGACCGGGTCGCCGGCTCCACCTGCTTCTTTACTGGTGGTTTTCGCGTGACCGTACCGATTTGAGCCTTGATCTCGGTCAGGTCGATCTTGCGAAGCTTTGATTTTGCTGATTTTTTCTGTTTATTTTCTTTCTCGGCCTGCTTTTTCTGTTCAACTTGCTCCGCCTTTTTCCGTTCTTCTAATACTATTTTTTCTTTTGCTTTCTGTTCCGCTTTTTTCTGTTCCTGCTTTTCGAGCTTTTCGAGCGCGCGTTGTTCATCCAGGCTCAGGAGATTAAGTTTTTTCTGCGCCTTTTGCTGTTCATCGATGCGCGTCTGGTGAATCTCACGACGAACCTGTTCTTTCCGAAATCGTTCAATATCTTCCCGTTCTTTATGGAATTCCACCTGGATCATATCTTGCGTCTCTTTATCTACTGAGGACATAAGGCTGGCCACTTCAATTCCCTTGCCCTTCAGGAAGGTCAGAATCTCCGAATGGGATATATTCAGGTCCTTGGCAATCTGAAATATTCGTGTCTGTCTTGCGGCCATAGAAGTATACTTACTTACTTTCCTCTTCCAGGGTTAATTCTTCGTCCTCGAGAGGCGTTTCTTCTGCGGTAGTTTCGGACTCATCATCTTCTGCTGTTTCTGTTTCCGCTTCTTCTTCAGCTGCTTCCTGTTCTTCCAGGTCATCAAGTAATTCTTCTACGTCCACTTCTTCCTCGATTTCTTCTGCATTGTCTGCTTCAATAAAAGCGGCCACCAGGTTATAGGCATCTTCCAGTGTTTTCTCACCCATGCCGTCAATAGCCAATATTTCCTCTTCATCGCCGTTTAACAGATCGGATACAGTCACAATTCCGGCGGCATCTAATAATTTAGCTTTTGCTGATGTAAAATCGGATATCTCTGCCAGTGGTGTGGCTTGCTGCTTCTGATTGCGATCATATTCTTTCTTACCGAACGCGTCAATCCGGTAATTCGTGATCCGTGAAGCCAGGTTGATATTCACCCCGCCCCGGCCGATCGCGAATTCCAATTCATCATCACTGAAAAGGGCTACGCAATATTTGTCATCCTCATCAATATAGAGGTCCAGCGGTGTAGCAGGGGAAAGGGCCCGTGATATGAGTATTTCCGGCTGTTCACTGAAATTGACGATATCAATTTTTTCGTTATTCAATTCCCGGACAATGGCCTGGATGCGGCTGCCGCGCATTCCTACACAGGCTCCCACCGGGTCGATCCGGCGATCGTTGGACCGTACAATGATCTTGGCCCGGTCCCCCGGCTGACGGGCAATGGCTTGAATCTCAATAATACCGTCCTCAATTTCCGGTACTTCCATTTCAAATAGTTTATAGAGAAAATGATTATCGGTTCGGGAAATGACGATCTCCGGCCCCCGTGGTGTAACTTCCACCGATTTTACCACCGCCCGTATCGTCTCTCCTCGGCGGTACCGTTCCGTTACGATCTGTTCCCTTCTTGGCATCAGCAGTTCCGCATGGTCAATATTGATATAGATGTTGTCCCTCTGCATCTGCCGCACCGTACCAATAACAATTTCGCCGACTCGCTGCGAATAATCCTCATAAATATAGCGTTTTTCCACATCCTGCAGGCGCTGGCTGAAGAATTGTTTGGCCGCTGTTACCAGCCGCCGTCCAAAAATGGTAGGATCGATCACTTCGACGAAAGAGTCACCGATCTGAAAATCTTCCCCCGGCGTCAATTTCATGGCTTCTTCCAGCGTAATTTCCAGTACCGGATCCATCAGGTCATCCACGATATCCCGCTCCGCGTATATTTCCAGTTCACCCTTCTCCAGGTTCACGATCACACTGCAGTTCGAAGAATCTCCCCGATCCCGCTCTATCAGGTGCAGAAACAGCTGCTCAATAATGGAACTCAGTTCCGAACGATCCACATTCTTTTCCCGCGCAATTTCCGAAAATACATCGATCAATTCTCGATTAATCAAATTCGACCTCCTCAACCACTAAAATTTTATTAATACCTTGGCATGGATAATATCCGCGATTGGGATCCATTCCTCAGCGACCCCTGATCGCTGTATCTGCACGCTGTCATCGGTCACCGCCAGTATTTGTGCTTCCGTACTGTAGGGTTTACCATCCTTAACAACAGTAATACTGATAACTCTGTCGATATTTTTTCGATACTGGTAATCGTACTTCAGCGGTGTATCCACACCGGCCGACGAAACATGCAGTGCCATGCCCTCAGGGTACTGTTCCTCTAGAATTCCAGAATCATTAATGGTCCTTGATACGGTTGTGGTCAAATTCAAGTCCACAGGCTTTTCCGCATCTATGACACACTTCACCACACCCTGGTGAAAATCTTCTTTTACATCCAGCAGGAATACGCCCTGGGGCAGTATTGCTTTAATATCTTCTTGTATCATATACATCTCTAAGAAATGAAAAGTGGGTGCATGCACCCACTTTTCGCCAGTCGAAATTATTCTTTTTCTGGGTTTTTTACAAGTGCTATTAACCGGCCGATTGGGCAAATTCAATACGCCCGAATAATTCTTCGGCCCGGTTATGCACGGGCGTACGCGGCATTGCTTCATCCAGTACCTTCTGCACCAGTTCCAGGCTGCGGCCGAAATCGCCCATAGTCAGCAGTACATCGGCCAGATCCAGGATAATATTCTGTTCCTGCTGCGTGACCTCCGCCTTGGCCAGGGCCTGTTCATAATGATCCACTGCTGCCGCCTGATCCCCATCTTCCAATGCGATTAAGGCCAGCATCTTGTAGATACTTAAGGGAAACTGGGTGAGCTTGAAACTTGCGTCGGCGATCTCATTCAGGTAGGAAGATGCTGCCAAGTAATCCTTGTCATTGAAATGGGAACGGGCCAAGTAATATTTCGCCAAATTACCCGATTCATTATTGTCGTATTCATCCGCTACAAATTCAAACTGCAGGGTAGCATTATCCACATCACCGCTGGCCAAGGTGACCAGGGCCTTGCCCAAGGACTCCGCCGCCCCGTCTTTGCTTTTTTGTAAATTGTTGCTGACAAATGCCACGGCAACTATCACGGCCACTACACCCAGCGCCCAGCGCATGTACAGTGTCCTGTTTTTATCTACATTATTCTTGGACTTGGCCAGGAATTCTATATACGGATCTTTTTTTAATTCTTTTTTAATAATCTTTCGTCTTGGTTTTAACATGTTTTCTCCATCTTAATTTCCTGTGCCCTTGGTAGGAATCGAACCTACATCTAATCCTTAGGAGGGACCTATTCTATCCATTGAACTACAAGGGCCGGCTACGAAATTAGCCAGGTTTGAAAAATTTATCAGCGTTTTTCAGCGGTAAGGTCCCGGGTCATGAGTTCTTTTACCGCTGCCAGCGGATCCTTGTTTTCGAAAAGGATACCGTACACTGCTTCAGCGATGGGCATTTCAATATCATATTTTTCTACAATACGCGGAACGGCTCGGCAGGTGTTGACTCCTTCCGCGATCATATCCATACCCTCCGTTACCTCCTGCAGGGACTTGCCGCGGCCGATCTCTTCGCCTAAGTAGCGATTTCTGCTGTGCTGACTTAAAGCGGTCACCAGCAGGTCGCCAATGCCGCTCAGCCCCGCAAAGGTGGACTTCTTGGCCCCCATGATGACACCTAGGCGGGTCATTTCTGTGATACCGCGGGTCAGGATAGCTGCTTTACTGTTATCCCCGTATCCGATACCATCACAAATTCCGGCGGCGATAGCCATAACATTTTTCACCGAACCGCCTATTTCTACCCCTAGTATATCTTTGTTTCGATACACCCTCAATACTTCAGAAGACATCAGTTCTTGGATCGTTTTTGACGTAGTTATTTTGGGACAGGCCGCCACCAGTGTCGTGGGCAATTTGCGGACCACCTCTTCCGCGTGACTGGGGCCATAGAGCGAAACGATCTGATCGCAGCCAATATCAGTTTCCGCCTGAATCAACTGACTCATGGTCATCAAGCTGTTAAGGTCAATTCCCTTGGCCAAGTTAACAATTATACTTTGGTCTTTCATGCCGTTTTCCACCCGACGGATCAATTCTCTGATGCTGTGGGACGGTGTTGCCAGGACAATAATATCCCCACTCTTCAAGGCGTCGTTCAGGTCAGCGGTAAATACAATATTCTCATTGAATTCTAGATCGGAAAGGTGGGGGTGTTTGCGCGTTCGGGCCATTGCCACCGCTTTATCCTCATGGCGTTGCCAAGCAGTAACGGTCACACCTTTTTCTGCCAGCAATTGGGCGACCGCACTGCCCCAGGTTCCGCAGCCAAGGATAGTTACTTTCATACTTTTCTTACTTAAAGTTTAGCTTTCGTAAATACTATCAATTAAACTATCAAAGTGACTTGTAACAACCTTGCGTTTTACTTTAAGCGTTGGTGTCAGCTCATTATCCTCAATGGTCCACTCGCGATTCACCAGAGCACATTTTTTCACCTGCTCAAAGCGGGAGAAGCCTTCCATGGCTTTATCAATGATCTGCTGGTAATGAGCCTGAACGTCCGCATGGGCCAGTATGGTATCCATATCCGTCGTTTCAATATCCTTATCGGTGCACCAGGCTTTCAGCGCATCAAAGGCCGGTACTACCAGGGCAGAAATGAAATTTCTGCGGTCACCAACCACAAGGCACTGCTCGATAAATGCTGAGGTCAGTAATGCGTTCTCCAGCGGGGCTGGTGCAATATTTTTTCCGCCGGAGGTCACGATCAAACTTTTCTTACGGTCCGTGATCTTAAGAAAACCATCCTCATCAAATTCACCAATGTCACCGGTGTAAAACCAGTTATCCCCATCAATGGCCTCGGCGGTAGCTTCATCATTTTTATAATAGCCTTTCATTACATTGGGTCCCTTGCACAATATTTCTCCGTCTTCAGCGATCTTGACTTCCACCCCATCGATGGGAACACCAACCGTACCGAATTTGAAACTATGTTCTCGGTTGGTGGTGATCACCGGGCTGGTCTCCGTTAATCCATAACCCTCCAATATCTTAATATCGGCAGCCAGGAAGAATTCGCCGATCTCTTTCGGCAGTGGTGCGCCGCCAGACATGAAGAATCGTAAACGACCGCCAATACGCTCTTTCAGCTTGGAAAAGACCAGTTTATCGGCAACAGCGTGACGGAACCCCAACCAGCCGGTTGGGGACTTGCCTTTTTGCTTCAACGGAATGGCTTTTTTGCCCACACCAATAGCCCACCAGAATATTTTTTTCCGCAAGGCCGGATACGTGTTTACGTTCTCAATGATACGATTATAGATCTTTTCATATAAACGCGGTACAGAGGCCATGATCGTGGGCCGCACTTCGCCCATATTTTCAGCTACCTTATCAATACTTTCCGCAAACCAGCCCTGACCGCCAACAGTAAAACCGGTAAAGTGGCCGACCATACGCTCAAATACGTGGCTCAAGGGCAGGAACGATAAGCGAATGTCGCTTTCATCTACATGGGTAGCTTTCAAACTCGCTTTTACATTGGACACTAGGTTATCGTGAGTCAGCATCACTCCCTTGGGGTTGCCCGTTGTACCACTCGTATATATCAATGTCAGTAGATCCCCGGGCTGAATCGCATTGGCTCGTTCAAGAAAATCAAAACCGGCCCCAGCTTTATGTTTTTCACCAGCGGCAGCCACTGCGTCAAAGGTTTGCACCCGATCACTATATTTCTCTGATTCCTTAATAGAAACAATCTTATCCAGCGTCTGACTGTGCGCCATAAAATCCATTATTTTCTCAGTCTGGGAATCATCCTCCGTAATGATCAGTTTGGTATCTGAATTATCGATGATGTATTCGATCTGGGTCGCTACCAGCGTAGGATAAACAGTGACAGTAACACCACCCAGGCAGATAATGGCGAAATCAGCCATGGCCCATTTTGAATTATTATTTGAGAGGATCGCCACCTTATCTCCCTGTTCGATTCCTAATGATGCTAACCCATAGGCAAAATTCTCTACTGTGGCAAGTACATCACTGTACGTTAACGCCTGCCATTGGCCATCAACTTTATCGTGGTATACCTTGTTATCCGGATACTTAGCACACGAATCTAGGAATAACTGTGCAATTGTATTGTATGACATTCCATTACCTCCATTTAATTAAAAGCAGATTCAAATATATTGACAATAGTTTAATGAGTCTTTTAATTTATGAACAGCTTTTTTTTGTAGTAATGCCGGGGTGGCGGAATTGGTAGACGCGTCGGTCTCAAACACCGATGGGGGCAACCCCGTGCCGGTTCGACTCCGGCCCTCGGCACCGACATTCTGTTACAAAAAATTAACTTGCAAATAGAATATTAAACTTTTACTTTAAACTAAGAAGGTGCTGGTTTGGTACCTTTGGTATGTGGAAGGGGTAGATCTTCACTTTGTTCCGAGGTCATCGTGAAATCTACCCCACTTTTTTATATTTAGTCGCTTACAAGCTATCTGGTATCGCTGTGTGTTTTCCAATTTTACCGTCTATAAAACAAAAAACTTCCCTATAAATAAATTACTTTAAGTACTACCTGTCCGATGTAGAAAACTACTTGAATTGTTAGTTTAAGCACCTGCCTCAAATTAAATATTTGGTTATACAATCCTAGAATCTGTAGCTGGCTGGCTCAGGAAAAAATAATGGCTGATGATCTTATCAGCCATTGCATTATAACTAAACGGTTAGATTAAAATTATTTCTTGTCTTTTTCTTCTTCTGGCACGCCAAAGACTTTGTCATTAAGTGCCTTGATCTCACTCTGCATGGCCGTGATCGTCTGTTTGATTTCCGCCCGTTCACTCTTACTCCGACGCCGCTCCCGGTTAAAACTTTCAGTCAGGTCTTGAATATCATCTTCCACATTGGCAAACTGTTTGGCCACCATACGATCCAGTTCATCAAGGTTATATTGTACTTCCTGAATGGCATTGCCCAGTGAATCAGTAACATATTCAATGTATTTGGTATTGGCGATAATATCCTGTTGTGCCTTCTGCAGGTGCTTGCCTCGCCCTATGAATTGTAAATTCAGTTTGCGCAGATCTTCTCTGAACTCATTATGAACAACATCTACATGTGCCGCGTCATTCTTGTTTAATTCATCCATGCGCGCTATCATATTAGTAGCCATGTATTGAAAATAACCAGCAACCCCGATCAATACTACTAGCACTCCGAAAATAATCTTGTCCTTTACGCTCATTAATTACTATCACTCCTTAAATTATCCTAGTTGTTCTAACTTTTTCTCCCATTCACTCATCTCCCGATCACCTTCTTCTGCAGAACCTGCGGCTGCTTCCCCATTCGTTGCTTCTTCAGCTGCGGCCGGCTTGGTTTCTCTTGCAATAAGATCTGCAAGGATCTCTTTTTTATTGGCAGCATTCTCTAACATTTGTTCCATTATATCGCCTACTTCATCCTTGAAATCGGTCACGGTGTATTCCAATCTGGCCACAAGTTCATCAAGGATAACCTTGCCATAGCTATCACTGACCCCATCAAGGAATTCATTTAATTTAGCAGAAAGCATGGCCGCAAGCTGATCTTTAATATTTATTTCACTAGCCATATATGTTACTCCAAATTACCGATAGTTAAATAAAATACGAAATTTAATTTCATGATAGTAACAGCACTTTACAAATATATTTTCTTGGATTCAGGCACTGGTAAGAAAGGTGATGTCTTCTACTTCCGCTAGGCCGATTTTTGTAAATTCATCAATGATCGGATAAAATATGGAGCGCTGTAAACTATAGGGCAGTTTGTCCGAGACCTCAGTCTGGATCAGACCCTTCCCACCGATGCTAGCCTCAGAATCACGTTTAAAGACATTTCTTTGGGCGACAATGATTACTTCCACCCGGTCTTCGACCAACACTGCGATGCGGAAATCATACTGCCGAATATCTTTTTTCACACCCTGTATTTTTGTCAGCATAAAGTACCCCTCCGGTGCCACCAGGTCAATTTTGTAGCCCAGGTCCAGCAATGAATTCTTGGCCAGTTCCAGGGCCTCTTCTTGTGTACACTCGTAATTGAAATAGCGAATCATTCGCGGTCGTTCTGGGCAGAACGATAATTGTACAGCTAAAACGACAAAAAGTACTGGGCGCAGCATGGAAATATGTATGATCAGTAAATATCAAATATGGACGGCGGCGGTTCTACCACAATTACTTCTTCAGCCATGATCATGTAATCAGGATTATAGTAGACCATTTTCATAATAGACATATCATCCCCAAAAACATTCAGGTCATTTCTTGGCACTTGAACAATACTGTTTAGCAACAAGCTTATCTTTACCGGGGACACATTCCAGGATGAAAAATAAAACGCCCTTTCAAAGCCAATATTGACAACATCATGGACACCCATAGCACCAGATTCGATGCGATCCGTTGTTTGTGGAAAACCATACACTTCTGAAAGGCTTCGTTCGACCTGCGTGAATAATTCCAGGTGGGATTCATAATCAGATGGATCCATGATATAGTTAATTTCTATCTTCCAGAAACCGCTATCTGAAAAGACATATTCTATGACCACAGCTTCCTGTCCCAGATAACCAGACATCTCTAATGCTGTACTATCACGAATAAATATTGGTTCGCCCATATATTGCAAGCTTGGTATAGCACCTAATGGAGCGCCCCACATGAATCCCTTATAGCCATAATCGAGATCCATCGGTGGACCGATCGTATCAACTGCAGCACCCAGTGAATCGCCAGCCCAGGCTAATGAATCATTGCTGGTTGTATCCACGGCGGCGTCAGGAACCGCAGATGTATCCGAAGCACTGGGGCCCTCGTCTTGGGCTGTCAAGACGCAGAAAACCGTCAGGATAAAAATAGTGCGGTTCATTGGGAACCCGAGGTAACGGCTGTTACAGTGTATCGTATTGTACCAACCATGTACACCAAAATACACACCAATCTAAGATGGAGGCAAGGTCAAATATATTAATTCAAAACCATCCCAACCCGCTCCAACCTGGGCAGTTTGGTTTTGAAATTCAATGACATGTAGACAAATAATGCTTCGCCCAGCAGGTATTTCCGCGGTACGAAACCCCAGAAGCGCGAGTCATAGCTATCATCCCGGTTATCACCCATGGCCCAAAAGTAGTCCTGTTCAACCGTGTAGTGTGGTATTTCTTTGATTGATTTACCATCAATATACAATTCACCATTAGGTAAATTGCGCATCCAGGGATTGATTTTATTTCCTATTGGATAATAATCATCAAAAACGGATTCGTTTTTCTTTCTGCGCAGCAGGTTCTCCGGGTCCGTCATGGTAAACATATATTCCTTTGATTCACTTTTAATGGTGAGCTTATGACCATCAAGAACCATCAAATGCAGCAGTAACTGAGCATTGGCAGGGGTCACAGCAATTTCATCACCTTTTTTGGGCACCCGCAGTGGTTTAAAATGATCTTTATTCCCTTTATTGCCCAAAAATATCATCGGATTATTCCAGCCCGGTTCATCCATTCTGCCCTGAAATTTGCCATGTTCCGGTTGGCCATACTCGCGCCCATTCACGTAGACACGCCTAGCCTGGATCTCTACGGTATCTCCCGGTAGCGCAATACAGCGTTTTACATACTTCTGGTGCGTATCCCGCGGATACTTGAAAATGATAATATCGCCTTGTTTGGCTTTGCGAAATTTTGGAAAAACGATGTAAGGTAGATCAAATCCAATATCGGTATATGGAATCCCAATCCAATCCGGGGTCCGCATACCATAAACAAAGCGATTCCCGATCAGGAAGTCACCAGTCATGACCGTGTTCTCCATACTGCCTGTAGGCACGATATATGCTTCCACAAGGGTCGCTTTCAACAGAAAGGCGATCATTACCAGGATCGTAAGTGAACGGACTTCCTTATAGATTTTGGATTCTTTCATTGACCTTGAATTTAGAATCTTTCCCAATCGGATAAAAAATAAACATTATGCTTCTAAACGTATGCCTTTGAAATGTTCAAACATGGGAATCGATGGCTTTAGGTAGACACAGATTACATCCAAGAAAATATCTTTTTTGACCTTCATATCCACAACGTATTTATGTATGGCTGCCTCCAATTTTTTCAATTTATTCTGATCAATATTTTGCGCCGGTGTGCCTAGTTGTTTTTTGCTGTATGTTTTTACCTCTACGAAGATTATGATTCCATCCTTTTCGGCAATAATATCGATCTCGCCATAAGGATCACAATGAACGTTCATGGCTACTATCTCATAGCCTCTTTCCAGCAGATAAACAGCCGCCGTCTGTTCTCCCCATTGTCCGATTCCGTCTTCTTTCCGCAGCCAGGATAATGTGGGCATTGCTGAGGCGACAGGCTTGAAGCTCTTGCGGTGAATTACGCATGCTTTATTAAGTCGCAACTTGTCCATATGTTCCCTGGTTCCGTAACCTTTGTGCTTCCTGAAACCGTATGCTGGAAAAATTATATCATACTGTTCCATCATATTATCCCGGGTAACCTTAGCAATAATAGAAGCTGCTTTAATAACATCGATTGTTTGATCTCCCTTTATGACCCCTTTGTTCGGTATGATTTGTGTTGGCAATGCATGACCATCGATTACGGCCTGGTCGGGTCTTGGTTTTAACCGGCCCAGGGCCATTTTCATCGCTTGATGGGTAGCCTGCAATATATTGGTTTTATCAATTTCAGCTGCTGCTACAACTCCCACACCAATAGCGGTGGCCTGGTGTTGTATCTCTACAAATAATTGAGATCGTTTTTTAGGGGTTAATTTTTTTGAATCATCAAGGCCTTTCAGGTCATAGTAATTCGGCAGGATCACCGCTGCAGCCACAACCGGCCCGGCCAGTGGCCCTCTTCCTGCTTCATCTACACCTGCAATTAATGCCATTTTCGTTTCCAGATTTCTTGTCCATCAGTTTAGAACCACGCTGCACCACTCATATCCGTGCGATGGATCTAGATTCCCAGCCTACCCAGGCGTTCCATTACGATTGGTGATGGATGCCTGAATTTATTTCCTTTACCGACAAAAATAACAGCGAACTTAGGATCAATTAGTTTTAGTACGAATTCCGTACTGCTGGTAATGGAACCATGGTGTGCAACCTTCAACACATCTGCTTTCAGATATGGCGCCATTGATTCCAGCATTACATCCCCTTCATACTCCAGGTCGCCCGTAAAGATAACACCTACATCAACATGGGTTAATTTGAATACGATGCTGGCATTATTCACATTAGCTGTACTGGATGCGAAAGCTGAATCAGGTGCCAGGATCTGGATCGACGTGCGATCACTCAGCCGCAGCGTCTCACCTCTTTTTGGTTTATACAGTACACTGCCGTTTCCTGCCATTTGTTGCTTGACCTGTTTATAGAACCATAACTTTCTATAAAAGAGTAATGCTAGGAGTATTTGCTCAATTTACCCGTTTATTTGGTCTAATTGCCAGTTGCCAGTTCAAAGACAGACATGTAAACTGGAATTCGATTTTTCAGCTAATCATAGCAACTTTGCAAAAAGTCATATATGAATAAAATAGCATCTACATTAACTCATTGGACAGAAATATTCAGTGGGTGGATATCCATGCCGCTCACTATTATCCTGATCGGTACGGGTGTGTTTGTTACCCTATCATTAGGATTCATACAAATTCGCAGATTGAAACATAGCTTTGAAGTTGTTTCAGGAAAATATGATAATCCGGACGATGAAGGCGATGTTACCCATTTCCAGGCTTTATCTGCTGCTCTATCTGCCACGATTGGTATTGGCAATATTGCCGGTGTTGCTTTAGCAATGCGTCTTGGAGGGCCTGGTGCTCTTTTTTGGATGTGGATGACAGCTCTATTTGGCATGGCATTAAAATATGCGGAATGCACTCTCTCACATAGATACCGCGTAATCCACAATGATGGATCAGCTTCAGGCGGACCGATGTATTATATTGAAAAAGGACTTGGTCCAAAGTGGAAACCGCTTGCGATTTTCTTTGCCACCTGTGCAGTGATTTGCTCGTTCTGCACAGGAAATATGAATCAGGCCAATACAATTGCTCAAACATTTGCTACGTATGATGTTCCATTATGGGTTTCGGGTGGATTAATTGCATTATTGGTTGGTCTTGTTATCATTGGCGGTATTAAACGCATTGCTGCTGTCGCTAGTAGATTGGTGCCCACAATGGCTGTTCTGTATGTGGCAGGTGCACTGATAATTCTATTGACTCATTTTGAAAATATCATCCCTAGTTTTGCTAGTATTTTTCGTGAGGCTTTTTCCCTAAAAGCTGGCTGGGGTGGTTTAATCACTGTAATCATGTGGGGCGTGCGTAGAGGTTTGTATTCAAATGAAGCTGGTCAGGGGTCTGCCCCCATCGCTCATGCTGCAGCAAAAACAAAAGAATCTGCTCGTGAAGGTGCTGTGGCTATGATGGGACCATTCATTGATACCATAGTTGTATGTACAATGACTGGCCTTGCTATACTTTCAACGGGTGTACTTCAATCAACAGATTTAACAGGTGCACAATTAACCAGAGAAGCATTTCGTAATGGTTTTTCATTTGCTCCTGAAATTGGTAGTATTATTGTAAATATTGCCGTTCTGTTATTTGCATACACCACAATGGTGGCCTGGAGTTACTACGGAGATCGTTCGATAGAATACTTGGTTGGTCCCAAGGCCATTAAACCTTATCGGTGGGTATACGTGTTTTTTAATTTTATGGGCGCCATTCTACCGCTGACCTTCGTCTGGAATTTTGGTGACATTGCGTTGAGCCTCATGACCATTCCGAACTTGATCGGAGTGTTATTCTTGACAGGAGCCCTTAAAAAGATCACTTCGGAATATTTTGCTAAAGAGCATATACCTTTTAAAGCATGAATAATCTAAATCCATGGCCAAGGATTATATTTCCCAGTATCACATTTCTTTCCAGTAGCAATTAGTGGAAAATACGAGACTATTGCTTTCGGTAGCCAAGGCAGCTGCCCGAGACGCGTCGGAGCTCATTATGCAGGTCCAGGATTTGGATCAAGAGGTGTCAACTAAATCAAGTATTGCTGACCTGGTAACCACCACAGATAAGAATGCAGAACGGATTATAAAAGAAGATATTCTCACAAATTTCCCGGATCACGGTATTCTTGCGGAGGAGTCGGGGGTAACTGCTTCAGATTCACCATATCAGTGGCTCATTGACCCCCTGGACGGCACCACCAATTTCGTACATGGTCTTGCTCCTTTCTGCGTCTCCATCGCTTTAACGAATAATAATAAACCACTGCTGGGTGTTGTTTCTGAATTGCCCGCAGGTAACCTGTTCTGGGCCGTACGCGATGAAGGTGCCTATTGTAATGGCGAACCCATTCATGTTACCATTACGAAAACAATCGCTGATGCGTTACTAATTACTGGGTTTGCCTATGAACATGATGCCAAATGGGAAACGAATATGAACTTATTCAAGGAGTTCACTCACGTCAGTCATGGGGTTCGCCGCCTGGGATCAGCGGCTGCGGACCTATGTTATGTGGCTTGCGGAAAAGCAGATGGTTTTTGGGAAATCGGCCTTCATCCCTGGGATAGTGCTGCCGGAATATTATTGGTCAAAGAAGCCGGCGGAAAAGTGTCGCGTATGGATGGCAAAGCGTTTTCGATCCACGACAAGCAGTTATTGGCCACCAATGGCCATTTGCATCAGGAAATGCTGGAAAAAACAGCTCCGGCTATTACATCTATCGCTGGCAGTGACTAGCCAACGTACGGATTACTGCCGTTCTTAGCGGGACATTCTTCCCAATAATAACACCAATTACACAATATTGATTCTTTGGCGGGAAACTGCCCGCCACTTTCCTCCTTTTTTTTGATGGTGTCGATCAGTGCTTTGATTTTATCTATTAACTTATCGAGATCCGTTGCACTTTTTACTACTTCCCGTCGAATCCCCTGCCTCAGGAAATGCCAAACTAATTTCACCTCCCGCACGTCGGGAAATATTTCTGTTAATCCGATCTGATACAATGCCAATTGGCGGTCTTTATTTGCTTCATTCTGACTCATAGCCCGGCCAGATGTCTTATAATCATGGATCTCGTATTGACCGTTTTCAAACCGATCAACCCTATCTACAATGCCCCGTAAATTGTATGTACCATCCGGATCGATAGAAAATTTCATATCCAGTTCATTGTGGATTACCGGTGTGTCAAAGGGGTGTTGATTACGGTAATACCTGGCAAGGCACGCTTCCCCAATCCGACGGGTTTGTTCGATGGAAATTTCTCGTTTTACAATAGCGATGCGATCGTGCCAATGGTCCACCCATAACGCATCGTATTTATCTAACACTGCGTCAAGGAATGGAATTCGTCCAGCCAGTATTTCATTATAAAGGAATTCTAATGCTTCATGAACCCGCTTACCCATAAAGGCTTCGATACCTTCGTCCTGTTTGTCAACACGGTCTATATATCGAATGCGGAATTGGGCTGGACATTTTTCGTAACTGGATAGCCCGCTGTGGGAAAAGCGATTGATCACTTAAAACATGTGGAGACTACCAGCCGACACCCCGGTAATATGGGGTGGTAAGTTTGTAATCCCCGAAACCGTTTTCATCATAAAACCCGAAATTTCTGTTTATAGTATAATAATACCATGTTTCATATGTATTTCGACTACTATTACTAAATGAACGCTGTGTATCATCCGGTGGACCAAAAAGAATATATATCATACCCATATCAGTCTTCCATCCTGGTTGAAAAGATGCAAAATGTTCGTTTGTGTAACTCACCCGGTAATAATACTGATCCATCAATTCATTTACAACAGTTCCAGATGACGGGTCACGGTCTTCCCAGAATTGATAAAATAATTTTTCCCGTTCTTTACGTTTTGCCTTTTTAACACGTTTGTACTCTTTATCCGTAACAATATAGCGCATCTGATCCAGTGCCTCATCCACATTGCTGATGAAATAAGAAAGGCCTGGTTTCCTGATCCGTAGTTCCATTGCTTTTGAATCACTTTCATTTTCTTGAGTGATTGTTACATCAATAGCCATGGTTAAATTTTCATCAGGTTTCTGATTGATCAGGATACGGCGCTTAAATGTTTTGTTTTCAGAAGTCAGTTTTAATTCCTCTTCCCAAAAAATATCTTTATTTGAATCTTTAGCCACTACTTTCAGTGTAAAATCGCCCGGTTTCACTCTACCAGATAGAAATAAAGGGAACTTCTTGATCTTGTGATTAATGTCCTTGGTCGATACCGGAATCTCATTCTCTTCAAATCCCCAATTGCCAGGGTATTCACCAATGATAAATGGAGGATAAATTGCCAGTGGCTGTAATAAGTCCGTCATATTAATTTCTTCACGGATAATGCCTTTAAGTCGCGTGTCTTCATCGATCAACTCACCAACGACTGTATATTCGGCAGCATTAAGAAGAAATTCAGCCATGACAACTTCTCGAGCAGATCGATTAATTGTATTAACATAATCACCTACGGCTACCGTGGCTAGAAATGTTTTGCGGTCAATTTGATTTCCATCTTTATCCCGTATACCAAGGCTGGCTTCGTAACCAGCGCTGAATCCGTCTTCATCCTTTATAAATTGTAATGACTGGTAAGGGATTAAACCGTATACAAGCAAACGAATATTATCGCCTTCGGTAACGACCGGGTATGCATTTACTTTAAATTGATCTATATTGCGTTTTGAATCCCGTCCTTTACGGCTCCGCTCCTGCGCAAAAAGGGCAGCACCTGAAAGAATGATTACAATTAATAAACTACTGAAAAAAGGTCTCATTATAAGTCTTTTTTCCAACTGAACTGTATCAGCCCATTATCTGTGGCTAACCATAACCTGTCACGAGTCACATAAAGGTCATTGACAATGCCAATGAATGGATAATTATATTGTCGCTGAAACTGTTTTTTCATATGCATTCTAGTCAAACCCCGCTCCGTAATTATGAATAATTGCTTTTTATAGACATTTAATTCCTTTACGAAATCATTATTGTATATTGTTGGTTCCGCAATTACTTCCCAGGATGAATTTACATTATTATAGGCGATAATTCCTTGGTTTGTGCCTGCATATAATTTGGTTTCATCGGCATGCAGGGCAAAAAATCGGGTCATTGGTTCAAGACGGTCATTTATTGCGTCTACGTTTCCGACATGCCTGAATGGCAGCAGTGTTTCAGAATCAATATCGTAGCACAACAGCATATATTCTGTACTGACCCACAGTTTATTATTGATCAAAGCAATATCATGAATAAAGTTATTTTGTAACGAGCCGCTTAGTGTTGAAGCTTCAGACCGTTTTGTCTTGATATTTATTTTTTTGATTTCATATGCTGACGCGACCCAGACAAAATGTGTATCCGGTTCGAGCGCCTTGATCCTGCCAATCGGTAATCCCCTAGCGGCATCTAATGTCCGCCAGAAGTCATCTTTTTGATTATATACATAAATCGCGTTTTGACCGCCAAACCACACTTCATTTTCCACACTGCAGTTCCCAAAAACTTCTAATTGGTCCACGTTAATTGCTGTTTCTCCTTCGAACCAGGTAAAATACCCACGCTCGGGGTCAACCAGTGTCACTGCACCTGGATCACCGGGGTGGGTCCTGCCGCCAAGCCATGAAGGAAATTCATACGTCATTGCCTGTACATCCGTATTGGCCAATCCATATGTAAGCGGATAAAATGATTTCAAATAGGGATCTCCCTGGAAAATAATACCGCTATCAGAACCCACCCACAGTGCATTCGTGCTACCTTTGTAAATTGTCGTTGCCCTGACTGTTTTTCCAAAAGGACTGATGAATGTATCAAGATTAAGTAGCCAGCCGTCCATTACGGTATACTCCATTAACAAGTCATCAACACCTTCAGCGTAGCGTATGGGACCGCTGGACCAATTGATTTCCATTTCATCAGGAAAAGGCATGGATCCCAAAAAGATACCGGATAGCCGGTCCAGTTTGAGGTATAATGTTCCCGCTAGTGCCCAAAGATAATTTTTACTTGAACCCAGCTGTTCGATTTTGACGCCACTGAGCAGGTTATAATTATCCAATCTTTTACTTGACCAGTTACCTTCCCTGGTGTAGGTGTAATCCAGGGATTCATCCGTTGCCGCCCATAAGGTCCCTGTTCTTTTATCAAAGTGGATAGCGGTAATCTCATTACTTGATAGTCCTTGAGCTCGGGTAATTGGTACTTCAAAACGGTGACCATAAATGGAATAGCGGTAAATACCAGCAGATTCAGTACCGATGTAAATGTAAGAGAACCCTTCTGTAAATGATCTGATCGCACCAGGTTTTCTAAATATGACCCAGTCAAATGGATCATGCCGGGAATTTGGCTGACAAATAACAAAATAATGTATACTGACAAAGGTAAATATCCACTTCCAATAACGATGATATATTGTATTGTGGCGGCCGAAATTAGTTTTGGCAATAATAGTGGCCATTTACTGTAGCTGTAATAAACTAATGATCATTGTAATGCTCGACGATTTCATGGAGCATTTCCAATGTAATTGGTACTACACCTACTTCTTCGCAAACACGACCAGCAGCATAATTGGCTATCTGACCGGATTCTTCAATGGTTGCGCCTGCTAGATCCGCAAGAACAAAAGCGCTGATGGCTGTGTCACCTGCGCCAGAAACGTCATGAACTTTACGAGCCTTAGTTACAATAGTGTGCATTCCTTTATTGGAAAAGAGACTGATCCCCCGCTCTCCACGAGTTACCATAAGTATTTCGGTGCCTAGTTTCTTTCGTAATTCTTTTCCTGAATCTTCGAAATATTTGTGGTCATCATATTCGCCGAGCGCTGACTCAAATTCCGCCATATTTGGTTTAAACAGGCGCACACCTTGATAAGCAAAGAAATTTTCCTTTTTTGGATCAACATATACTGGTACACCGTGGTCGACTGCCTTGGCTAGTATTAGCGCTATGGAGTCCGGTGTTAAAAGACCTTTATTATAGTCCTCAATGATTATCCCGTCGGTTTTGGTTAAAACATTATCCAGGATACTCCCGATTTCTTCCAGCTTGTCCTCATGAATACTGCCGGTTTCCTCATGGTCGGTACGAATAACCTGCTGATTATGTGCTATGACCCGGATCTTCACCGTTGTCGGTCTAGTGGCATCTTTGATTATGGAATTAGTATCCACACCTGCATCTTGCAGCATATTGGTCAGGATTTCACTTTCAGCGTCATTACCAACCAGACCAATAACCCGAATTTTTGCAGATAATTTGGATAAATTGAGGGCAACATTCCCAGCGCCTCCCGGAGAATGGGTCACTGTATCTACAGCAACAATAGGAACGGGGGCTTCTGGTGATATCCGGTCAGCTACCCCCCACATGAATGAGTCCAGCATAATATCGCCCACGACCAAAATAGATTTATTGGCAAACGTGGAGCTGATATTCTGAAACCTTTTTCTATCCATTTTGACCAACTTCTGCAGGTTTATTAGGTAAGACAAGGGCCAATATAAAATATAATATTAGTCCGATCCCCACACTCATGATGGTTCCATACACCCAAAAAAAGCGTATGATTGTAGAATCCATACCGATTGATTTTGCAATTCCGCCGCAAACACCAGCAAGTTGTTTGTCCTTATCTGATAGGGAAAGTGGCATTTCCGCCCCCAAACCAAACATGGTTGATATTTTTTGCCGTTCTTGATATAAGAAATACACACCCGTTCCAATAATGATCATTGCTAATAATACATTAATACCGCTGTTCCAGAAATGTCTCCAAATTGAGTTGATAAAATCTCCATGCTGAAAGAAAAGGATGATACCCACCAGCACCACCAGTACACCCCATAATATCGTTTTGTCATTAAACCCGTCTATCAGCCTCCGTGGTGTGACATCTTTGGCAGTTGATTCATCTGGGATAATAAAGACAGCCACCAGATAGGCCAAAACGCCGGAACCCCCAAATATGGTAAAGAACACCCATAAAAGCCGCACTAGTGCGGAATCCAGGTTGAAATATCGGCCAAATCCGCCGCAAACACCGGCCAAAACACTGTCATCTCTGGTTCTTACTAAACGCTTCAAAGCTGTTTATATCACTGCTTATCTCTTTAAAGTAAGGTTAGCTTTACAAATTTGTAAAGAAATTAATTCCAACGCGAACCGTCTTTAATGGTTGTTCACGGTAGAATATTTTACTTTTTTGAATAATCACCACGCTGTTGTTTCGGTTTTCCGGATCGTACCTTTGTAATATGCCCATTCTCAAGATAGATCAGTACAGAGCAAAACTTTTTCAACGCATGATCATTGATGGATGATAATATAAGGGTGGTTCCCAGGTCCTTATTCATCCTTTTCAATTCCTTGCGGGCGATGGATTCCATTTCATTATCGAACAAGGTGGCAAAATTATCTTGAATCAATACTCTGGGATCACTCTCTAGGGCAAGTACCAGATCAAACCAAGCTCTTTGTCCGGGCGATAAGGAATTTAGGACCAAGGGCAGGATCTGTTTGCTGACACTGCCTCTAAAATACCTCTTTACTATTCTATTTGATTTATCTGAATAAACTGATTTGATAAGTTGTTCTACGGTTTGTTTCGCGCTGACTGGATGTTCACCAACATAATATATTTCTTGCGGTACTTTGATTTTACCCAGCCAGGTACGCTCGAATTCATTGTTATCATATTTCAGGATACCCTCTGTCTGTGCCTCAAGCCCAGCGAGATGCCGTAACAGTGTGGTCTTTCCCGATCCAACCGGTCCTAAAATACCATAGATAGTGCCCCGATGGATTTGTAATCGACCGATACTGATAACAGGTTGTTGATGATAGACCTTTTTAAGGTTCTTCAGTTCGTAGATCAGTGTGGCTCTTTGATTCATTGTTCATACCTCCATATTGTGAGTTATGAACAGGAAAGTCTATGCTGAAAACTAAGCCGCTAAGGACTCCAGATATTTTTCTACATCCATGGCAGCCATACAACCTGTGCCCGCAGCAGTAACTGCTTGTCGATAGACATGGTCCTGGACATCGCCGCAGGCAAATACCCCAGCAATGGAAGTCTTGGTACTGGCATCAATGGTACGGATATATTTTTGTTCATCCATATCCAGCGCTACATCGAACAACTCCGTATTTGGTACGTGCCCAATAGCGAGAAATACACCATCATACGCCTCCTGTCTAACCTCATCTGTGCGTGTATCCCGCAGGATCACACCGCTTACACCGTCCTCTGCAGTTCCCTTTATTTCCTCAAGTACTGTATTCCATTTTATAGTGATCTTAGGATTATTCATTACCCGGTCCTGCATGATTTTTGATGCTCTTAAGGTATCACGACGATGCACAATCTGCACTTCCGCTGCAAACTTTGTAAGAAAGTTCGCTTCTTCCATGGCAGCATCTCCACCACCGATAACAAGGACCTTTTTATCTTTAAAAAAGAATCCATCGCACGTTGCGCAAGCTGAGACGCCGTGACCCATCAATCTTGTTTCAGATTCCAGGCCCAATAAACGTGCAGTTGCTCCAGTTGCAATAATGATGGTATCACTGGTATAGGTCTCATCTGCAACCCATACCTTAAACGGACGATCACTCAGATCAACCTTGTTTACATGTTTGAAATGACATTCTGCGCCAAAACGTTTGGCCTGATCACGAAATTTATCCATCAGGTCCGGTCCAAGTATACCATCAGGGAATCCGGGATAATTTTCAACATCAGTGGTAATGGTTAATTGACCACCAGGTTGACTGCCCTCAAAAACCAACGGTTCCAGGTTGGCTCGGGCAGCATACGTCGCGGCAGTGAGTCCTGCCGGTCCGGATCCAATAATTATGACTTTCCGGTTCATATTGATTAATGTTTAAATAACCTCATCTAGAATTTGAGTTATGTCGTTTTTTGGAACAGCACCAACAATCTGGTTAGCTACTGCCCCACCTTTAAAAACCAGCAATGCGGGAATACCTCGTATTCCATATTGCATTGCCACTTGGTTGTTGAAGTCGACGTTTACCTTGCCGACCTTTACTTTTCCAGCGTAATCGCTGGCAATTTCTTCAACGATTGGAGTAATCATTTTGCATGGCCCGCACCATTCTGCCCAAAAATCAACCAAAACTGGTAGATTTGATTTCAGAACTTCCGTATCAAAATTATCATCCGTGAATTCGATTAGATTTTCTGCCATTATTACTCCTAAAATTTTTGATTATAATAAATTATGGGGTGTCAATTTACCTGCTTTCAGTTTCCTTGGAAACAGGAATAAACACCATTCCAAAACAATTTAGCATTAATTTGTTTTGGGTCAATTTATGTGACTTTCAGAAACCGTCGCTTACCCACTTTTATGACTATTTCTTCGCCTTTTTTAAGCACCTGATCTCTATCACTGCACTTGAGATCATTCAGCTTCACCGCTCCCTGGTCAATTAGGCGCCGTCCCTCTGACTTACTGGCTACAAGGTTATAGGTAAAAATGAGATCAACAAGGGCAACATCATCATCCAGTTTAATTTCATGTATATCCTCAGGAATATCCTTGTGAATGAAAATCTGATCAAAATGCTGTTCTGCAGCTGCGGCTGCTTCTGCGGAATGATACATTGTAACGATTTCCAGGGCCAATTCGCGCTTCAAATCACGAGGATTGACACTCTTATCAGCGAGTTGTGACTGTATGCGCTTCATTCCCGCCTCATCTGCATTAGCGGCCAGCAGGAAATACCTTTCGATCATTGTATCCGGGATGGACATTGTTTTGCCATACATATCTTCCGGCGTATCGGTCAGGCCTATATGATTATCGTAGGATTTGGACATTTTTTCAATGCCATCAGTACCTTCGATCAACGGGACCGTCAATATTACCTGTTCTTCCTGACCATGTTCCCGCTGTAGATCACGACCAACAAGTAAATTGAATTTTTGATCCGTGCCACCCAGTTCTACATCTGCATCAAGATGGACAGAATCCATTGCCTGTGCCAACGGATAGAGAAACTCATGAATATTTATTGGTGTCGCAGCCTTGAATCGCTTCTCAAAATCATCCCGTTCCATCATTCTTGCTACGGTATATTTGCTGGCCAAATTTACTACATCGCTGAAGTCCATTGCATTCAACCAATCCGAATTATAGAGGATCTGCAAAGAATCAACATCGAGAATAATCTTGGCCTGATCGATATAGGACTCAGCATTTACCCTTGTTTCTTCCAGTGTAAGCTGCGGTCGAGTCTTATTTCTACCTGATGGATCACCGATCATAGCTGTAAAATCACCGATAACCAGCACTGCCTGGTGGCCGAGATCCTGAAAGTGCCGCAACTTCCTTAAGACCACAGCGTGACCAATATGCAGGTCAGGGCGGCTGGGATCACACCCCAATTTCACTACCAGCGGCTGGCCATTTTTGCGAGACCGTACTAGTTTATCCCATAGTTCATCTTCTGGAATTATCTCTTCAGCGCCTTGCTGAATAAGTGCCAGTTGTTTATCTATACTGGGAAAACTCATTTATGTTTTGCCAGTTCGCGATCCATATCACGCCGAATATCCCGTTCTTTGAGCGCATCCTTTTTATCATAATGGCGCTTCCCCTTGGCCGTGGCGATAACTATCTTGGCCCAGCCTTTTTCATTAAAATACACTTCCAATGGTACGGCAGTAAGTCCTTTTTGGGCAATGCTCTGTTTCAGTTTAAGAATTTCCCGTTTTTTGAGCAGTAATTTACGATTGGCCTTTGGGTCATGGCCTTTGTAACCTGTACTAGAATAGGAACTAATATGGGCGCCGATCAACACCGCTTCGCTATCGCGGACCAATACATAGGCTTCCCGTAAACTCATCTTTCCTTCCCGGAGACTCTTAACTTCACTGCCAGTTAGCACCAGTCCCGCTTCATAGCGGTCAATAATATGGAAGTTGTGAAACGCTTTTTTATTTTTGGCAACAAGTGTTCGATCCATGGTAATAATTTAAATATCAAGATACGAGTTTTCCCTCAGCTAACACAAGTTTAATCCTTGCAAGAATCCTGTAGAACCCACTAAAATCCCATCCCAATTTAGTCGCCCGGGTGGCGGAATTGGTAGACGCGCTAGGTTCAGGATCTAGT
>Ga0207966_1000230_pt1 | contig 31528 bp, 28 predicted proteins | sample Knorr_S23_td_NAD_FD_185611 | JGI IMG/M metagenome (GOLD analysis project Ga0207966, IMG submission 185611) | Marine microbial communities from Southern Atlantic Ocean transect - Knorr_S23_td_NADW_ad_2500m_LV_B (SPAdes) (version 2) | ecosystem: Environmental > Aquatic > Marine > Oceanic | place...
AACCGAACGCGGAAAGGCGCTTGGCTATATTTGTTTGGAAGATTTTGGCAATTTCTTCACCGAGGGGATCGGGGAGAATATCTTTCAGGGTTTCCTATGTTTGTTGTTTGTCATTCAACTCACGAAGTTGAAATTATGTGACGCTCGATGAACTTGCTGCTTGAGTCGTCCTTGAATGGGTGAATAGTCCGGGGCACCGAGAGAATATCTTGACCGACATCTGCGGCCGGGAAGGATTGGGCATTGTGATCGGCGCCGAAGGGTCGGTCTGGGTAACTCAAAACTTCTGTTAGTAGTTCCAGTTTCTTCGAACGTACTGTATCGTTCGTATATCAAGATTGGAAAAAATCAGTCGAATCACGCCTTTAGCTTATAGCGGAGACCAGATAATGGCCGACACTGACCTGGCGACGGAAGTAAATCATTCTGGCGGTTCCTATCCAGTTGTCGCCGGGTGGGGGACCATCGGTACTATGGGGGACCGGCTCATGGATCTAGGGCTGACCAACACTGCCTACATCATCACCGATGCCAACGTGATGAACCTCTACGGACGAAACGTCCAACGGGCGCTGCAAAAACGGGGTATCCCGGCCCACTGCTTCATCATCCCCGCCGGAGAGACCAGCAAGAGCTTTGAACTGGCCCAGGGCATCTACAACTGGCTGGCAGGCTTGAAAGCCGAACGTGGCCACACCATCATCAGTGTCGGCGGCGGTGTTGCCGGAGATCTAGGCGGGTTCGTTGCCGCCACCTACCTGAGGGGAATGCCGTTCGTGCAGGTGCCCACCAGCTTGGCGGCCATGGTGGACGCGTCGATCGGCGGCAAGGTCGCTGTGAACTTGCCCCAGGCCAAGAACCTGGTGGGGGCCTTCTACCAACCTATGGGCGTGTTCGCCGACGTGCAGGCTCTATCTACGCTAGGCAAACGGGAACTGGCCGAGGGTTGGGCGGAGGCCATCAAACACGGTTTCATCTTGGATGCCAGTTTGGTTGACGTTTTCGAGGAGCACGCCGAGGCGTTGATGGAGGTTGAACCGGAGATCTCGACGGAGGTCATTCGCCGCAGCATGGCCATCAAGGCTAACGTGGTCAGCCAGGACGAAAGAGAGACCTTGGGCATCCGAATCATGCTGAACTACGGCCATACCATCGGACATGCATTGGAGTCATCTACCGAATACGGCCGGTTCTTCCACGGGGAAGGCGTTGCCGTGGGGATGATGGGCGCGGCCTCCATGGCCCAGGAGATGGGGTTGCACTCGCAAGACCTGGTGGACCGCCAACGCCGCTTGCTGGAGCGGTTCAACCTGCCGACGTCGGCCAAGGGAGTGAACGTCACCGACATCCTGAACGGCATGTCCCTAGACAAGAAGAGCCAGGGGGGCTCCAACCGGTGGGTCATGTTGGAAGAAGTGGGCCTCTCCGTGGTCCGCAGTGACGTGCCCAAAGAGCTGGTGGAAAAAACGGTCCGGGAACTGGTCGGTTAGTCAAACAGCTAGTCGTCTGTTGGGGCCAGCTTCCGTATCTCCCGCTTAGCCCTGATCATCATGACGGCGATGATCAAACACATCGCGCCGGCTACTGAGAGCAGCACCACCGAAGCTACGTTTGACAGAAATTCGCTCCCCTCCGAGAAGGTTGACACCTGCTCGAGAGCTACCGCTACGCAACCGCCCAAGATCGTTACGCCGTAGAGGATACGTATTCGGGCCGGCTCAACGAACGCCGTGGCGGTGGTACCTAGCTGGGAGCCGACAGATGCGGCGCCCAACATGATTATCGCCATCAATGGGTCCACGTTGTGTGATAGCGCATAGATGAACGTCCCCCAGGAGCCGGTTACGATGATCTGGAACAGGTCGGTGCCGATGGCCACGGTGGTGGGAACTCCCATCCCAAAGATCAAAACCGGCATCAACAAGAAGCCTCCTCCGGCGCCAAGCAACCCCGCGAAAAAGCCGACGCCGAAACCAACGATCACTGGTATGAACACTGAAAGCTGGTCAATCTGCGACACAGGCAGGTGTACGTATGTGGGGATTTTCCCGTAGCCGGGAAGCCATATCGCATGGGGCGAGATGCGCATGTTTTGCACGCGTCTGGCGAGGGAGGCGGTTGAGATCTCGCCGTTGGCCGCGGCGGAGTTATGCCGTTGCTTGAGGTGGTCGTACACGATGAAGCTGCCGAGGACAGCGAGGAAAACTATGTAGAAGTAGCGTATGACCGGACCGATGATCCCGGCCTCTTCAAGAGATGTGTTCAACTGTTCGGCCAGAAAGACGCCCGGCAGGGTGCCGATCAGCATTATCAAGCCCAAGCGCAGGTCCACATTGCCCAGGTGGCGGTGCTTGAGTGTGTTGATGATTGAGGAACCCATGATCAAGGCCAGTCCGGTGCCTACGGCGAATACCGGCGGGACACCGAACACCAGCAAGCCCCCTGTGATGAGGAAGCCGCCGCCCACGCCAAAGAATCCGCTCAGCGTCCCAACCATGACGCCCAGAAGCAAGAGGAGAGCTGGATTGATGGCGACTTCTGCATTGGGGAACCACATGCTAGCCGCCGTCCTCAGGGGTTTTCGTCAGTCCACCGCGCAGGGCGGCGACCAACCGGAATACCGCGGTCCAGAATAGGTGCAGACCGACCGCTGAAACGGCCATAACGCCGATGATTAACAACGCCCAGAGCAAAGTGTGGTCGGAACTGTAGTTGGTTAAAAACTCGTTCATCTTGGGGTGGCAGGCCGGGGGTTCGGCGGTCGCTTCACGCGCGTTATAATCGTGGGGAGATACAAGAGATTTGCCAGTAGAGGATACCATAGGCCAGGCCGTTAAAAGATGCCAAAAGCCAAATTCAACTTTCAACTACACCACACGGACGGAGCCGCTAGGGCCGGCGAGCTTGAGACCCCTCACGGCAAAGCGCTCACGCCTTTCTTCATGCCGGTTGCCACTCAGGCCACGGTCAAAGGACTGACCCCTGAAGAGGTGAGGGACGTTGGCGCCCGGGTAGTGTTGAGCAATGCCTATCATCTGTACCTCCGGCCGGGCGTGGAGACCGTGGTCAATCTGGGCGGCCTGCACAAGTTCATGGGCTGGGACGGACCGATACTCACCGATAGCGGCGGGTTTCAGGCTTTCAGCATGGGACCGCTGCGGAAGGTCAGCGATGACGGCATCCGGTTCCGCTCCCATATCGACGGCAGCGAGCACAATTTCACTCCAGAGCTGGCAACGGCCAACCAAGAGGGCCTGGCCCCGGACATCGCCATGTGCTTCGACCAATGCATCGCCTACGGGGCCTCTGAGAAGCAAGTGCGTCAGGCCATGGAGCGCACCCATCGATGGGCCCAGTCGTGCTTCGACGCCCACCAGTCATCTGCCACGGGCGCCCCTTCCGGGCAAGCTCTGTTCGGGATAGTCCAGGGAGGCACCTTTCCGGAACTGAGGGACGAGTCGGCCCGCGCCATCTCAGCCATCCCATTCCACGGCTATGCGGTGGGCGGTCTGGCGGTGGGAGAGAACAAAGAGGACATGTACCGGTTCACCGGCCAGGTGGCGAAGGTATTGCCCGAGGACAAGCCACGTTACCTGATGGGCGTGGGCTCCCCAGAGGACTTGGTGGAGGGTGTGGCCAGGGGAATCGATATGTTCGACTGCGCGCTGCCCACCAGGGTCGCCAGAAACGGGAACCTGTTCACTCCGGAGGGGAGGGTGGACATTACCAAGGCCCGTTATGCGGAGCAACAGGGCCCGTTGGACGAGACCTGTGACTGTTACACCTGCCGCAACTACTCAGCCGCGTATCTGCGGCATCTCTTCAGGGCCAAGGAGTTGTTAGGGCTCCGGCTGGCCAGCATCCATAATCTGCGATTCGTGCTGGCGCTGATGGAACGGATCAGGGCATCAATCTTGGAGAAGCGGTTTGACGCGTTCCGCAGAGATTTCTTGGACCGGTATCAGCCGACCAACGAAGCCGCGCGGCAGGCACAGAAAGAACAATGGCTGCAAACCCGGGGCGGGTAGCCCGCCGGATGCGTATGAGGGTTGCTAGGAAGGTCGCTGAAAGGGACTAGAAGCCGCCGGCAACCGCGGGGACGATGCTGATCTCGTCGCCTTCGCTGGTGGAAGTATTAAGCCCATCCATGAACCGGACATCTTCGCCGTTCAGATAGATGTTCACGAAGTAGCGCAGTTCGCCTTCTTCATCAACTAGACGGTCTTTGAATCCGGGGAACTCGCCGTTCAGCTTCTCAACCAATTCACTGAGGTTGGCGGACTCCACCTCTACCTTGTCTTTACCGTTAGTCATACGCCGCAGCGGCGTGGGAATCCGTACCATTACACTCATCTGGAAAAACCCTCCTAATCAATAGCCCCGGTTTGGGGCTCAGGGCAGGACTAACTCCTACCCGTCAATCACATCCCCGCCGAGCGGGTCCACTCTCACGCCCGTGGAACTGACCCATTCCAGCCCACGCTTGATCTCTGTTTCTTCGCCGTCCAGTTCCAAGACCACCCATCCAACCTCTTCTCCCACATCGGCCCGGCGGATGTTGGTCACGATCTCAAACTTACGGCCCAACTCGTAAATCACCGGCTGCTTCACCAATTCTTCTTCAAAGGTGAACTTGACTCTCTGCTTGCCCATACCCGAACACCTCCCGGCTATTTACCGTGGCGGCCTGGCCCAGTTATTTCGCGCCTTCAAATACCGCTTCGAAGGAACTGATGCTGGGTTTGATGGAGAGTGGGTTCACCACTTGCTCCACCGCTTCCTGGGTCTTTAATCCGTTGCCAGTGATGTAAACCACGGTCAACTCGTCGGGTTTGATGGCGCCTGACTTAGCCAGGTGCTTCAGCCCGGAGACCGTCACGCCACCGGCCGTCTCGGTGAAGATGCCTTCGGTTTCAGCCAGCAGCTTGATACCGTCTACTATATCCGATTCCGGGACTGCGTAAGCGGATCCGCCGGACCTCTCGATCACTTTAATGGCGTAGATGCCGTCTGCGGGGTTCCCGATGGCCAAAGACTTGGCGATGCTGTCGGGCCGCACCGGAATCACCTGCGCCTGGTTGTTGTTCCAGGCCGCGGCGATGGGCGAACACCCCTCCGCCTGCTGCATGTGCATCTTGGTGGTGACTGCCGGGTGGTGCACGGTGTTTTGGTCAACTCCAAAAGAACTGGAAGCCACCCCGTCCAAAAGGCCCAGGCAGGCCATTTCGTTGAAGCCCTTCCAGATCTTCGTGAACATGGCGCCGGAGGCTGAGGGCACTACTACGTGGTCGGGCAAGCGCCAGCCCAGTTGTTCGGCGACCTCGTAGCCCAGGGTCTTGCTGCCTTCGGCGTAATAAGGGCGCATGTTGATGTTGACGAAAGCCCAGGGATAGTCGTCGGCCAGCTCGCTACAGAGGCGGTTGACTTGGTCGTAAGTGCCGTCCACGGACACCAACACAGGGTTATAGATGGCGGCGCCGATAATTTTGCCCTTCTCCAGGTTGGAGGGGATGAAGACCACGGCCCTGACACCCGCACGGGCGCAGTGGGCTGCCACGCTGCAAGCAAGGTTTCCGGTGGAAGCGCAGGCGATGGTCTCGTAACCGAATTCCAGGGCCTTGGTCGCGGCCACGGAGACCACCCGGTCCTTGAAGGAGAACGAAGGGTTTACGCTATCGTTCTTGATGTACAAGTTATTTAAGCCCAGGGTCTTCCCCAGACCTCTGGCCTTGATTAGCGGAGTGTATCCCGCCATGATGTCCACAGGGTCGTCGCCCTCGGCGGGAAGCAGGTCTTTGTAGCGCCAGATGCTTAGAGGGCCGGCGGCGATACTATCTTGGCTGACTACCTCAGAGATGGTGGCGTAGTCGTAGACCACCTCCAGAGGGCCAAAGCAGAAATCGCAAACGTTCAGCGGTTCTGCCGGGTATTCTCTGCCGCATTCACGGCATTTAAGTCCGTTTAAGAAAGCCAACGGGGTTGGTCCCTCCTGGCCGGTCAAAAGCCGGCGCACAGGCGCAAATAAGCCTGGAAATTCAGCAATCAGGCTGCCCGTGATAGTAACAAAGCCCCTATGGGATGTCAACTTGGCCCACGCCTGGCGGAATACCTTATCGAGCCTGAGAAGCGGCTCATTTACCGCCCGCCCAGCGATGATATAATTCGCTGAGCTTTTGGCCCGCGTGGGCGATTAGCACAATCGGCGCCGGCTCTAAAAATAAAACTGGGGTACCGCTCTGCTCCGTGCCCATCACATAAACATCCTCCAGCAATTCTCCATCCCTCTGATCATTGGCGTGATCGCCGGGTTGGTCTTTGCCAATATCGATATTCACGCCTACGAAGATATGGTGGATTACCATATCTTCGGCGAGAACACGAAGATCTTCGGCAAGGCCGTTACCGTCCATTTCCTAGTTAACGAGATCTTCATGGTGTTCTTCTTTGGCATCGCCACCAAAGAGATCACCGAGTCGGTGCTGCCAGGCGGAGCGCTGAACCCCATCCCCAAGGCCATCAACCCACTGATGGGCACCCTGGGGGGAGTTATTGGTCCGGCGGGCCTGTTCTTTCTCCTGGCCTGGGTATTCTACGGCGGTAGCAGCGACCTGAGCACCGTGGCCAACGGCTGGGGTATCCCGACCGCCACCGATATCGCCCTGGCCTGGCTGGTGGCCCGCATCGTATTCGGCGCCTCCCATCCAGCCGTGAACTTCCTGTTGTTGCTGGCGGTGGCCGACGATGCCATCGGACTGGGCATAATCGCCATCTTCTACCCGGACCCCGAGTTTCCCGTCGTCCCTGCCTGGCTGCTGCTGGTTGCCGCGGGGATGGCCGTTGCCTTTGTTATGCGTCGTCTCAATGTGCCGTATTGGCCCGTTTACATCTTGATCGCCGGAGGCCTAAGTTGGGTTGGCCTGGTCAAATCCTCCATCGAACCGGCCTTGGCTTTGGTGGTCATCGTGCCGTTCTTGCCTGGCCCACAAACCACCCACGGGCTTTTCGAGGAGGACGAGCACGAGTTTGAGCACACCCACTATGGCGGATCAGATGCAGTGCCTGCCGAGGTTGTGGAGGCGGAAACCGCCGAGGAGGCGTTGGAGCTTCATCACCGGCATGCGCCCTTGGACCATTTCGAGCACCAACTCAAGCTGCCGGTGGATTTTGGGCTTTTCTTCTTCGCATTTATGAACGCTGGGGTCGCCTTCGCCAGCATCACGCAGGTCACCTTTATCGTATTGTTGTCGCTGATCGTCGGCAAGACGGTGGGGATCACATTGTTCTCTTGGATCGGGGCTCGCCTCGGGTTCCCTCTGCCAGAGGGCATGGACAACAGACATCTGTTTGTGGCAGCCATAGTCGCCGGTTTGGGCTTGACCGTTGCCTTGTTCGTGGCTGGCAAAGCCTATGAAGACCCCGCCTTCCAAGATCCGGCCAAGATGGGGGCGGTACTCAGCGTTGGCGCGGCCATTATCGCCCTAGTCGTTGGGCGAATGCTCAAGGTCAAAGACGGCTCGGACGAGTGATATACTCGCGCCCATGAAGCATTCAGATAGAGTGCGCGGAGATTCAATTTAGGAGCCCCACGCAATGATTGGCGTACTTACCCACCACTGGGCGAAATCAGACAAGGTTGAAGAGGCCAAGAATTTGTTGGACGGTAACGGTCTGGCCCAGAGCAAGGCCCCCGGCTACGGCCACCGCTTGACCTTCATATCTCAGGAAGATGCTACCAAGATCTCCACTCTGGTCACCTGGGACTCGAATGAGATATATGACGCCTGGCGGGCCAGTCCGGAACGGGCCACGGCTATGCACGGGGCCGCCGAACTGTGGTCCAAACCGGCTGAGTCCGAACGCTTCGAGATGGCCGACTAGCGCCCAGTCGATAGGAGACGGTCATGGCCAAACGAAGTTTCTGGGCTTGGGGTCACGAATCAGATGAACCCACCGCCGAGCAGATGAAGACTGCGGCGGACGAATTGTCGAAACGATACAGCGTTAATCTGGACCCGGTGTCACCGCCCAGACCATCTGACATTTCTTTGCGCGAACCCCGCATCTCGCCGCCTTCGTCCTTGGCTGGCATCTGCGTCAGCGACGACCACGACCGGGCGGTACACACCTACGGGCGCAGCTTCCGGGACCGCATCCGGGCTTTCAATCTCGACTTCCCAAACCCGCCTGACGTTGTCGCCCGCCCCCGGAATGAACAAGAAGTTGAAGCCGTGTTGGAGTGGTGCTCTTCTTCCGGTCACGCTGCCATCCCATTCGGCGGCGGCAGCTCCACGGTGGCCGGGTTCGAGCCGCCTGACGGGTACGACGGCATCGTAACTATTGACCTGGAAGGCTTGGACCAGGTGTTGGAGATCGACGACGTGTCCCGCTCGGCCCGAATCCAGGGTGGGGTCTACGGACCGGCGTTGGAAGACCAATTGCGCCCACACGGCTTTACTCTGCGTCACTATCCGCAGAGTTTTGAGTTTTCGACCCTGGGTGGCTGGATCGCAACGCGGTCGGGAGGCCATTACGCCACCAACCAGACGCATATAGACGACATGGTGGAATCGGTGCGGATGGTCACCCCATCCGGCCTCTGGGAGTCGCGGCGTCTGCCCGGCAGCGGCGCGGGTCCTAGTCCCGACCGGATAGCGATCGGGAGCGAGGGCATCCTGGGCATCATCACCGAGGCCTGGATGCGCATCCAGGCCCGGCCAGTGTTCCGGGCGTCGGCCGGTGTGACCTTTCCCACCTTCGCCGCTGGGGCCGAGGCTGCCCGCCGCATCGTCCAGACCAAACTCTGGCCGGCCAATTGCCGCCTATTGGACCCGGTGGAGGCAGCGGCAGCGGCAGGGATGGACGGCGTTAACGCATTATTGGTGCTCGGGTTCGAATCGGCTGAAGTGCCCCAAGGCGAGTTTATTCGTCATGCCGTGGACATTGCCCGCGAGGCCGGTGGCGCGATCGACGACGCCAACATCCGAATCTCTGATGGGTCTGGCGGAGGTGATGAAAGCGGCACAGGCCGGCAAGGCTCAGTGGGAGCCTGGCGCAATTCCTTCTTGAACGCGCCTTACATGAAGAATCACCAGGCTGGGCTGGGGTTCGTGACCGAGACCATGGAAACCGCCGTCACCTGGGACCGTTGGCCCAACTTGGATGAGACGGTGCGTGCGGCCCTGCAGAACGCGCTTTATCGGGTCTGCGGGGGAGGAACGGTCTCGTGCCGGTTCACCCACGTTTACACCGACGGTCCAGCACCCTACTTCACCTTTGAGGGTATGGGGCGTTTGGGCGCCGAGCTTGAGATGTACGCCGAGATCAAACAGGCGGCGTCAGACGCCATAATTGCTGCCGGTGGCACCATCACCCACCACCACGCTGTCGGCCGGTTACACCGGCCTTGGTACGACCAGCAACGCCCAGAATTGTTCGCCCAATCGTTGAAGGCCATCAAGCGGACCCTTGACCCCCATGGCGTGTTGAACCCCGGCCTGCTGATTGACGCTTAAACCGTTACGGTTAACGTAGCCATTAGCCTCTGAATCGTTGAATCCGTAACATAATTCTATAATTCCACAGCGCACCACGTTGAACCGCCTAGCTACGGCATGTACAATGAGCTCCTGATTGGGAGGGACTGGATGCTCAGGTTCGGACTGAACCCGGCCGGATTCGCCATCGGAAGGCGCAACGTTCACTACTCGTGGGTCATCGTTGCCGTTGCATCCATCATGTGGATGACTAGCTCCGGCATGCGTTTCGCCGCCAGTTTGTTGGTGGACGAGTTCAACAAACCGGAACAGTTCGGCTGGAGCATCGGGGCCATCACCGTCGGTTTCACCATCCAGTGGGTCATGTCGGGAACCCTTGGTCCTGTATGCGGTTGGCTCGGGGACCGCTACGGGGTGCGGCGGGTAATGTGGGTCGGCGCAGTCTTGTTCATCATCGGCATGGTCCTCACTGCCTTCATGCAGAACCTCTGGCAGTTCTACCTCTATTTCGGGGTGTTACTGGCGGCTGGCATGGCCGCTTTTCAAGTCACGTTGGTATCAGGTGTGACCCTCTGGTTCCGGAAACAGCTTGGTCTGGCCATGGGGATATTGCAGGCGCTCCAAGGATTGGGCACCGCCGCCGCCATCTTGATAGTCTTCATCCTCTTCGGCCTCTTTGGCCTAAGAATGACCTTCTTGATTCCAGGCATAGCCGGCGGCGCGATTTTGCTATTCCTGGTCAGATACTTCTACAACGAGCCTGCCGATATCGGCCTTCGTCAATGGGGCGCCCCGGATGATGAACCCATCCGGAGCATGCAGAACAATGACATAGCCAAGGTGCGCACCAAGGTGTTTCTGAAGCAGGCACAGAGAACTTCGGCTTTCTGGAACCTAGTGGGGATACATTTCTGGGGCTGCGCCGGACACAACGTTATCCTTATTCTGCTGGTTGCCATGGCCACCGACGAAGGTGGGGCCAATTTGGCAAAGGGCACAGCAGTCGCGGTGTACATCACGCTGACCGTGGTTAGCACCATTACCAGGTTCGCGGTGCCCGTTTTAGCGGACCGATTCGGTGCCAAGACCATCATGAAGCTCTGTTTCTCCGCCCAGACCTTTCCGTTACTGCTGTTGTTGATATCCCAGGACGTATCGACCTATTTCATCTTTGCCGTGCTGTTCGGAATCGGTATGGGCGGCGAGATGACTGCATTCGTGATCATCAATCGCCAATACTACGGCGATGCGCCTACCGGGACCACCTATGGTTGGCAGATGGCCGGGGCGGGTGTCGGTATGGCCATCGGCCCGGTGTTAGGTGGGTTCCTGAGAGATTGGACCGGAGCTTACGACTGGTCCATATTGCTTTCCTTCGGCCTAAGCGCTGCAGCAGTAGTGAGCATATTTTTCCTGCCTTCCACCCACGAGCACCAGCTGCCCAACTGGGAGGACGCCTTGCCGCCGGAGGCCCGGACTTCTGGGGTCACGAACATCCCTGCTGTGTCTGCCGACGACTAACCCGCAAGTGAGTTCTTAGGCATGTCGCAAGAGAAGTTATGGGAGGAGGACGAGGGCCATGCGGGGCCGACCATATCCGCTACGGAACTTGGTTCCTACTCAAGGGTACGCTTTTGCAGTCGGTGCGCTTGGGTGAGGCTTCATATCAAGAATCTCCCATACCAGAGCTTCCCCGGTATCTTCAGCAGTATCGACCGCTACAACAAGCTGATTGTCCATAATCATTTCGACCGCGAAGGGCGCGCTCCAAGTTGGCTATCTGGACTTGGGGAGGCTGGCGAGTACATCGATCCGCCCCACTGGTCCAGATTCAAGGCGCTGGACGAGGAAACAGGGGTAACTCTCAGAGGCGAGGCCGACGGCATCTTCAAGCTGGCTGACGGCTCGTATGCCATCGTTGATTACAAGACGTCGCGCTACAATCCGGACCGCCCCGGTATGTTCACCAACTATGAAGTCCAGCTAAACGCTTACGCGCTCATAGCTGAGCGACTAGGCCTCTCGCCAGTGTCCAAGCTGGCTCTGGTCTATATGGAGCCTGCCACCGACAAAGAGACATCCAATGAGCCGGATTTGGTGGACGCACGTGGTTTCGTCATGGCCTTCCATGCCAACGTAGTTCCGGTGGAAATCCGTTTAACCAGCCTGCTGCCTCCACTACTCCGCAAAGCGCGCGATATCTGGGACATGGATGCCCCGCCCAAAGCGGCCCGGGACTGCAAGGACTGCGCGGCGGTGGATGGGTTGTTGGAGAGGTTGGGCAGAGCTTAAATTAGCAGAGCATCAGGCACATTGTCACCCTGAGCGAAGCGAAGGGTCTGCTAAGTTGAGATTGGAAGATTCTTTTCCGATGCGTCGGGAGCGCTCCTCAGAATGACAGTTTTAGCGCAAACTCTGAGGGGCGGCTACTCCCAGGCGCGGTTGTCCACTACCTGCTCGTAGGTGGAGCCTGACTCAACCAGCCCAGGATAGCCCAGCATCCACGAGTATGTGTCGTCGAACCGTTCTTTGGTGTAGGGCACCGGCGGGCCGTAGAGCAGGCGCCAGGCCTGGAAGTCATCGCGCTCTAAAAGTCCTTGGACCTCATTGATGAAGTAGTGGGAATATCTCTTCGGGTCGGCATTTATCATCTTGGCTGCCACACCCTCGGCCCGGAACATGGCGGCGAGGGTCGACCCGTCCAACTCATCGCTGGCGGCTTCGCTGCGGGTCGAGTGGCTCTCCATGATGATTCGCAGGCCTTGTTTCTGTGCGACGCTGATCCAGGGTTCGTAGAAATTACCGGCGGCGACCTCTCCCTTCCCAACGGCCTCCAGCCGCTCCTGCATAGTGCCGCCGCTGGTGGTTTGGATCTCCTCTTTTCTGATGAAGCCTTCCAACATCTTGAGCGTGGTGAAGTGCGATCCGTTGAAGGTGCTTACAGCCACGGGCGTATTCTTCAGTTGCTCGGGGTCGTAGATGGGGCTTTTCGGTCCTGTGATGATGGCCATCTTGGACATGGCGGAGCCTAGGGCCACGATCTTGCCCGGCCGTTGGTTGCTCGAAGCCGATTCGATTGTGCGTTTCATGACGCCCCACTCACACATCCGGTACTGATCGACTTCTCCGGTGTTGTAGGGAGACCACATGGCGCGGTCGAACACGCCTTTGTCCAGGCCGTCCCGGTCCCCTGTGTGGGTACCCGTCCCAGGGTTGTTGATTATCTCGACGTCGAGTCCTTCCGTTTGGAAAAACCCTTCGTCATGGGCAACCAAGACCGCCAGATCGTGGACCGGGTTCATGACGGATATTCGGACTTTTTTCAGACCTGCTTCAGTGGCCATTTAGAGACACTCCACAAACGATTTTTTGGAGAAGGAGCCGGAAATGGACTCTGACTACGTAACCTTTAGGTAGACGCTCGCCCCCGGCGCAGACCCCGGCCTGGCAACGCCCCAGTGTTCTCGCCGTTTTCGATGACCACTTGGCCGTTCACTATCACGTAATGAATTCCCACCGGATATTGTTTGGGATTTTCTTTGGTGGCATGGGTCTTGACGGTATCGGAATTGAAGATGACTATATCTGCCTTGAAGCCGTTTCGCAGCAATCCACGGTCGGGCAGGCCCAGACGTTGGGCGGGGAATGAAGTCATCTTGCGGATGGCCTCCGGGAGCTTCAAGTGCTTCTCCGCCCGGACGAACTCGGCCAAGACTATGGGGAAGCAGCCATAGGTGCGAGGGTTTGGGTATTCGCCGAACAGAATGGCATCGCTGGCGATCATGCCAGCGGGGTGGGATACGAAGGCGTAGAGAGTTTGGGCGTTGGTGCCCAGTCCCACAGTGGATATGAACAGGTTCTCCTCGATGAGGAGGTCGAACAGCGCGTCGGCTGGGTCCTGACCCCGCATCTCTGCGATGTCGGTGATCAGTTTGCCGTCGTACTGCTTGTTCTGAGGCTGGTTGAAGTTGGTCAGCCAGTTATTCTCCAGCCGGTCTCGGGTAATCTCCCGTTTCATGCGCTCCCGGTCGTCAGCGTCTTTAAGGGCGGCCATCAACCGCTCCGGGCCGCCGTCTTTGGCCCAATGCGGTAGGCCGATGGTCGGCGTGGTACCCGAGTATGGGTAGGTGTAGCAGTCGAAGGTCACGTCCATGCCCTGGTCGCGGGCGTCCTCCACCAGGCCGATGTAATCTAGGTGGCTGCCCACGCCGGCGGCACTCTGGCGGTAGTGGGTTAGGTGCACCGGGCAGTCGCCGCCCCGGCCGATCTCCAGCGCCTCCTCCCAGGGGGCCAGCAGGCCTTCCGACCTAAGGCTGGCGCGGGTGTGGGTGTGGTAATGGCCGCCCAGGCGCGCCGCCATCCCGGCCAGTTCGGCCAACTCAGAAGTGCTAGCATACGAGCCCGGCGGGTAGTCTAGGCCGGTGGAGAGTCCCCAGGCGCCCTCCTCCATGGCCTCACGAACCACCGATTTCATGTCTTCAAGCTCGGCGGGAGTGGCGGGCCGGTCGTTCCAGCCCACGCCCCAGATGCGCACCGGAGAATTGCCCAGGATGAAGGCCATATTGACGGCCACGGCGTTGTCGTACTTGTCCAGTTGCCCGGCCACGGTCAGCCAGTCGGTTGGCAGGGGCGGGTAGCCGTTCAGCCCTGAGTCCTGCCAGATGTAGCGTTCCTGTTCCTCCCGGGTCTTGAAGGGCGCGTGGGACATGCCGTCGATGCCGATCAGCTCGGTGGTTACTCCCTGCCGCACCTTGGGGTCGTGGTGCGGCTCTCCCATGATGGTCAACCCGGCATGGGAGTGGAGGTCGATGAAGCCGGGACAGACCACCTGCCCCGAGGCGTCGATAGTCCGCGCCGGGTCCAGGTGGGATACATCGCCCCTCAAGACAGTGACGGTGTCACCCTCCACCAGCACTGCGGCGAAGAAGCCAGGACTGCCGGAGCCGTCGATTACCAGGCCATTGGTGATAAGTAGGTCAAGCATTTGTTACTCGTACTAAGTGGATCTGCGGAAGACTACAGGGCTTCTTCCACCCGTTTGCGGAAATCCTGTCCGGCCAAACGTAGCAGGCCCTGGGAAGACACGGTGATGAAATTTGCGCCCAGGTTTATGAATTCGGCTACTCCCGCAGCGTCGGCGGGTGAGTTGCCGCCTGCTCCGCAGTTTTTGCCAGAGCTTCTGATCCTGGGAATCACCTGACCCATCACTTCCCGGACCTTTTCGCGTCCAGGGTTGCCCATGCTCTGGCCCAGGTCGCTGGCGGCTACGTGGACCACGTCCACTCCGGGGACAGACAGGATCTCGTCCAAATTGTCCACCGCCTGGGTCTCCTCGCACATGGGGACAACCAAGATTTGAGAGTTGACCCAGCCGGTTGAATCGGCGCCGCCCATTCCGTAATCATGGGCTCGCCCACTTCCCGCCATACCTCGATGTCCGTCCGGGTAGTACCGCGCGGCTTGGGCCACGGACTCTGCGTCCTCTTTGGTGTTGATGTGCGGAACGATGATGCCCTGGACGCCCCGGTCAAGGAACCGCAGGATAGTCGAGTCTTCGTGGTTAGGGATACGGGCGATGGGGGTGATGCCGAATGACTCGGCGGCCCGGACCATGTGCTCGACTTGGTCCAGGTCCATGGGGCCGTGTTCGCCGTCGATCATGACGAAGTCGTAGCCAATGGCGCCGAAGATCTCGACTACGTCGGGAGCGAAACGGCTGACGATGGCGCCGTAGACTACTTTGCCTTCGGCCATTTTGGCCTTGGTTGTATTGGTTCGCATGCTAGGTTGGTGTTCCTCCGGGATTTTTGATGCCTAATTATATAAAAAGCCCGCTAGATATAAAGGGCGGCCCACCACTAGGCGCGTTGGAACAGGGTATATTTAATTTTTAGGCACAAAAGGTTGACAATTCCACCTCCGGCATGCTATAATAGCAGAGCGTTTTCACAATATGTTGGAAGCGCTCTTTTTTTACCCGTCGATAAAAGATAAAGAAAAGCCCCTCATTCGAGGGGCTTTTTGATTTTGTCGGTATCCTCGCCCCTCTATTTCCCTAACGCCCGCAACCCTGCCAACACCTTATCCGCCGTCACCGGCAAGTCCGTGATGCGGACCCCTACGGCGTCAAATACTGCGTTGGCGATGGCTCCGGCTACGGGGATGTTGCTGCTTTCTCCGATGCCTTTGCTCTCGTAAGGGGCGGGGCCGGCTTCGCCTTGGATCAATACTGTTTCCATCACTGGGACGTCGGCGGAGGTGGGTATCTTGTAGTCGCCGAAACTTAGGGTGGAGATGTGGCCGTCTTCCAGTTCCAGTTCTTCCATCAAGGCATAACCCAGACCCTGGATCAGGCCGCCTTCCACCTGGCCCTGGTGGTTCAACGGGTTCAGAATCGCGCCGATGTCGTGGGCCGTGACGATCTTGTTGACCGTTATCTCGCCGGTCTCCGTGTCCACGTGGACCTCGGCCACCTGAGTGCAGAACGATGTTAGTTCAGGGGTCTCCGAGGTCACGCTTGTCTGCCCCGTTAGTTCTTCTCCGCCGGTGCGCGCGATAACCTCGGCGATGGTTATGGTGCGTCCGGCCGCCACCAGGAGACCGTTCTGCATGGAAACTTGGTCGTCCGGAGCGTCCAATAGCGGCGATGCCGCTTCAACCAGTTTGGCCCGCAATTCCCTGGCCGCGCCCACCACCGCCTGTCCGGCGGTGTAGGTAACCCGGCTGCCGCCGGAGCCAGAGCTGTAGGGCATATTGGCCGTGTTTTCCAGAACTATTTCCACATCAGAAGTGTCCAGGGTCAATTCTTCGGCCACCATCTGCCGTAGCACGGTGTGAGAGCCGGTGCCCGTGTCCCAGAAGGCCATGTGCAGTTGTGGGTTGCCCTCGTCGGTGAGTCCAATCTTGGCGGCGAACTGGCCCGTGCCCTGGACCAGGTCGGTCATGGCCATACCGCGGCCGGTGTTGGGCGGCAAGGCCGCGCTTTCTGGTCCGGTGATCCCTGCCGCCTTGGCCGCCGCCTCGAGCGTCTCTACCGCCTTGATCTGTTGCCAGTGGTGTCCTACGGGCGAGGCGTCGCCCTCGCGCATGACATTCTTCAGCCGAAACTCGTATGCGTCTAGGCCCAGTTCTTGGGCAATCATGTCCATGTGCGACTCCACGGCGAAGACCACCTGGGGTTTGGCGGGACTGCGCATGTGGCCGCGGGGGACGTTATTGGTGTAGACGGTATAGCTGTCGATCCTGGCGTGAGGGACTTTGTAGACGCCGCAGAGATGGTCGGCGCCCCTAAGATAGACGGTGGGTTTGAAGGCGCCGTAGGCCCCGCTATCAAATACCGCCCTGGCCTGTCTGGCCTTGATGGTCCCGTCCTTCATCACCCCGGTCTTGATGGTCATCACCGCCGGGTGGCGCGGGTTGCCGGCCATCAGTTCTTGGATGTAATCCATGACCATCTTCACCGGACGGCCCGAACGCTTGGACAGGTAGTAGCAGAGAGGCACGTCCATGAACGAGCCCTTGCCTCCGAAATCGCCGCCGATGGTGCTAGGGTGGAGCACGATGTTCTCCGCGGTAACGCTCCAGGCCGAAGCTAGTTGGTCGCGCAGCATGTAGGGATCTTTATTGTTGGCCCATATCTGTACCTGGCCCGATTCCTCGGCGCTGACCACACAGGCGTGAGGCTCGATGTACGCCTGGTGCATCAATTGGGCGCTGAAAGAATGCTCAAAGATCAAGTCCGATTCCTTGAAACCCTGCTCGATGTCGCCCTTCTCCCAGGTGATGTGGGCAAAGGTGTTCTTAATTCCTGATGGAGGCTGGGGCAGGCCCAGATAAGACTCCATCTCGGGATGGAGGTCCGGAGCATCGTCGCTCATGGCTTCTTCGGCGTCGTAGACCGGGTCCAGTTCTTCGTAGACGACCTCGATCAGGAGCAGTGCTTCGTCGGCGATATCTTCATCGGCGGCGGCCACGGCGGCCACCTTTTCGCCCACGAAACGGACAACTCCCTGGGCCAAGATAGGCATATCAACCATGCGGCGGCCAATCTTGGCGTCGGGCATGTCTTGGCCGGTGACAACGGCGTGGACGCCGGGCAAAGCCACAGCTTGGGAGGTGTCGACGCTGACGATGCGGGCGTAAGGGTAAGGACTGCGAAGCACCCGGCCCCAGAGCATCCCCGGCAGAGAGATGTCCGCGGCGTAGATCGCCTTGCCGGAGACTTTGTCCGGGCCTTCTCCCCTGGTTATCGATTGTCCGATGGCGGTACCGGTGGCGGCCATATTTCACTCCGTTGGTCTGGCGTCTGATCCAGTAGGGTTAATCAGCGGGTATCAGGGCCGGGGAAGCACTATTCCGGTGCCCCTGGGCAAGTCCCAAGCCTCATCCTGGAGGCCGCGCAGGTAGTCTATCTGTCCGTGGTGATTGTTCTTGTGGGTGACCAGATGACGGAGAGAGCCGGCTACCGTGAAATCAGGCCGGTCTGGGTCAGGAGCTTGGTCCAGGTCGTTATCGGACAGCCTAGATAGGTATTCTAAGGTCCGCTGGTGCGCCGATTCGGCATAACCGACCAGCACTTCCAAAGAAGGTATGGCCAGCGCGCGGAGGCCCATGCGGTCCCCGGGGTCAGGAGCCGTGATCGGTTGGCCGAATCGCTCGTACCAGAGTTCAGTGGCCCAGATGTCCTCGTCCAGCCTGCCGGTGTTGGTGATGCGTGCGTCTTCGCCTCTGGCCAGGTGCCACACGATGAAACCAATGTTGTTCGCTGTTGGGGCCGGACGCCAGAGCAGTTCATCGTTGGTCAGGTTGTCGCAGGTGGCCATCAATCTGAGGTGAACTTCGGCCAGGCAGTCTGAGATAAATTTAATGGCATCCATGGACGTCTCCGTAGACCTCCCGCGTAAGCGGGCGCAAATTCGAAAGACACGGGGATTATGCCACACCGCCTGATGATGGGGCAGTCCCGATAATCAACGAGAACGGACACCTAAAACGGCTTGCCGTATCTATCCAGCTAGCCCACGATCCTGGATTTGTCAGTGGGTTAGGGACGGCCCTAACTCTCGCGTGGCGTGAATTGAGCAAAGCGTGGAATCTGGGACCGTCAGGTAAGTTGGTGAGCCTAGCCAGGCTATGCCTCCCGCGAGTCCGGCCTACTCCCCTCCAGCCGTCACACCAATGAATCGAGATTCGGGTATTTGGCTCGCGAAACGACAGCGAATCTCGTCAGGGGCCACGTAAGCATACGAATCAGGGACATACCCTGCCGCCTGGCTTCCGTAACTGGATATGCTAAGTCCTGCAATAAAGATGGCTGGATGCTATCATGGTGGGTAGGGTCAATTAATTTGAGCAATTTTCAGAACAACGACATTCGCAATCTGGCCATAATCGCACACGTTGATCATGGCAAAACCACCTTGGTCGACGCTTTGTTGAAACAGGGCCAGGTCTTCCGCGCTCACCAGCAGGTTGGTGAGCTGATCATGGACACCAACCCGCTTGAGCGGGAGCGCGGGATCACCATCCTGGCGAAGAACGCCTCCGTCACCTACAAGGGTGTGAGGATCAACATCATCGATACGCCGGGTCACGCCGATTTCAGCGGCGAGGTCGAGCGGATCATGAACATGGCCGACGGCTGTCTACTTCTGGTGGACGCCGTGGACGGGCCCATGCCACAAACGACCTATGTGCTGCGCCAGGCACTGCGCCAAAACGTCATCCCAATGGTCGTGATCAACAAGATCGACAGGCCTGAGGCCCGTGTGGCTGAAGTAGAGGAGATGGTCCAAGACCTGTTCTTGGAACTGGCCACCAATGCCGAGCAACTTGAGTACCCTGTCATCTACACGTCGGCCAAGTCCGGCTACGCCACCACTGACCCGGCGGTGGAGGGGACCGATATGTCTCCTCTCTTTGATGCGATCTTAGAATCGGTGCCGGCGCCCACCGGCGACCCGGGCGCCCCTTTGCAGATGCTGGTGGCCGCTCTGGACTACGATAATTATCTGGGACAAGTGGCTTTAGGCCGTGTCACCAGGGGCACTCTCAAGCTACGCGATAATGTGGCGCTATTGGCCCGGGACGAACAGACGTCCGTTCACAACCTGGAGCGAATCTTCGTATTCCGAGGGATGGAACGCGTGGAAGTTCCCGAGGCCACGGCCGGGGATATCGTGGGCATCACCGGACCCGAAGGGGTTTCCATCGGCGACACTATCACATCTCTGGAAAATCCGGAGGCAATGCCGGTCATCGACATCGAAGAGCCGACCGTCCGTATGACCTTCGGCGTCAGCACCTCTCCGTTCATGGGCAAAGAGGGGGACCACTGTACCTCTCGGAATCTTCGCGACCGTTTATTCAGGGAACTGCGGACCAACGTCAGCTTGCAGGTTGAACAAACTTCCAGCTCCGACGTGTTTGTCGTTGCCGGACGGGGAGAGCTGCACCTATCGATACTGGTGGAGACCATGCGGCGGGAGCAGTTCGAGTTTCAGGTTTCTCGGCCTGAGCCCGTCACCAAGGTGATCGACGGAAAGATCTACGAACCCTACGAGATTTTGAACATCAGCACCAATGAAGAATACGTTGGCGCTTTGACCGAGTACCTGTCCGGCCGCCTGGCCCAGCTCCGTGACATGCGCTACGACGAAAACGGCTACGTTCGCATGGAGTACAAGATCCCGACCCGGGGACTGATCGGTTTCAACTCATTCTTTCTCCGCACCTGCCGGGGCGACGGACTTAAGAGCAGCACTTTCACCGCCTACGAGCCCATGGAGGGAGAGATCAAGGCCCAGCCGGGTGGCGTATTGGTGGCCTCGGAGCGCGGCGTCGCCGTGACCTACGGCCTGCTGAACGCCCAGGGCAGAGGCGAGACTTTCGTCGACCCAGGCACTCAGGTTTACGAAGGCATGATTGTCGGCTCCCATCGTCGAGAGGGCGATATCGAGATCAATGTCTGCAAAGAGAAGAAGCTGACCAACATGCGGTCGTCCACGGCGGACGTTGCCAAGCGCCTGAACGCCACGGTCATCATGAGCTTGGAAGAGGCCCTTGAATTCATCTCCGACGATGAATTGCTGGAGGTCACGCCCAAGAACTACCGACTACGCAAGATGGACCTTTCCGCCTTGGACCGCAAGCGCACCCGCCGCGACGGAGTCCGCGCCAGGGACTAACGCCCGGCAGACCACCCGCGGGGAATCTACGGTTACCTGCGACTTCGCACCAGGACGCTCTCCGATTTTGGTACACTGGCGGCTGGGAAGCCGGGTGGGATATGATATTCACTTGTTTCAAGGCCATATCAAAGACAAAATTGTCACGGAGAGCGAGATGATCTACGAAGTACGGACCTATGATTTGAAGCCCGGAGCCATTCCTCAAGCGGAGGAAGCCTTTGGCGAAGGCTTGCCTCATCGCGAGAAGTATTCGCCCATCGCGGCATTCTGGCACACTGAAATCGGCCCGTTAAACCAGATCGTTCATGTCTGGGGCTACGATAGTTTGGACGAGCGCGAAAAGATTCGCGCAGAGGCAAGTAAAGACCCAAACTGGCCGCCCAAGATCACACCTGGCAACATACTAAATATGAACTCCGAGATCTGGCACCCAGCCCCATTCATGAAGCCGATGGGTGGCGACCAGGCCCTGGGTAGCATCTATGAGATGCGGACCTACACCTATGAGCCTGGCTCCATCCCCGAATTGCTGAAGCGCTGGGAGGCGTCTCTTCCAGAACGGGAGAAACATTCGCCCCTGGCCGCGGGTATGTACACTGAATTTGGCGGCTTAAATCGCTGGATGCACATCTGGCCGTACAAGGACCTGAACCACCGGGCCGAGATAAGGGCGAAGAAGATCGAAGGTTGGCCTTCCGGCGCGCCGGGCCGGGTCCGGCAGGAAAACAAGATCATGGTGCCGGCCAGCTTTTCACCGATGCATTAGCCGGTCGTTTTTTCGGAAAAGTACGACGTAAAAGCACAAATGTCTTTTGAGACAGAACTATGGTGATAAGACACCACATCTACAAAGTTGACCAACGGGTGCTGATCAAGAGCCGTGACGGAGGACCCTTCATGCCGCCGTCGGAAGGGGCGAAAGGTGCTCTGGGAGTTATTGCGCCCCAACTATTTCAAGAATGGGCCGGCACGTTTTTAGAACGGGAGCCCGACGTTCCTCCGGAGTATTACGTCACCATCGATAATGGAATCACGGAGACGATCTCCGAAGACTGGTTGGAGCCGGCCCCGCCGGGTTCGCCTCCGCCACCCGAGGAATCTCATCCTTGGCCAACATAGGCTGTTAAGTAGATTCAGAAAAAAGTAAGAGACCCCCGGATCAAAACCGGGAGTCTCTTACTTTTTGTGCTTCAGATCTAAATTGAGATCCAATCAGAAAGGGAAAGCGGCAAAAACTTACCTCCATTGGAGCCAATACTATCGGAGTTAACGAATGATTTCGGTAGCGCCTTTGGTGGAATCAGTTTTGAGGCCACGAATTCCGGATATGATCCGATCATGGTCTGGATGGATATCCGAATCTCACGGTGCCCCGTGGTATTCTCGATCTAGTTCGGTATCGCCTCAAAATTATGTATGGAGGGACCACGGCCGTGATCGTCGGCTGAGTCGGCCACGGCGATATTCTCCGTCCAGGAAGCGCTAACGGTGGGAACTTCGATACTGTGCTGCGCGTTCCGCCCCAGGCCAGGTCGAAACGAGGCGCTGTCACTCCGATTACCAGTGCCACGGACAAGACCAATGAAAATGTGACTACGTTATTGCGCCGCATGAAACTCTCGAGCGGTCCAGAATTGGCGGTTAGGGTCAGTATTTACCAATCTGGCTGATAGGTAGTGTGAGACGGGTGTAAGTTATGTCGAGGCCGCAAAAAGGTCATTGGGCAGGCGAGCGTGGGGTTGAACTGGCTTCCCGAAATAGCCGGACTCCCGGAACGGGTATGATAGAGTTCTGCAAGGGCTGGGCCTGACCCTCTTAGGATTGGAGGTAGCGCCAGATGATAGAAGGCCATAAAGAGATCGAGGTTCCTGCGGATGTGCCGGTGTGGGATGTCGACCCCTATGATCCGGCGGTGCTAGCCGACCCATTGGACTACTACGCGGAGTTACGCTCGAAAGGTCCCTTTGCTTACATCCCAAAATATTCAATCTTGACCTGCGGCCGATACGAAGAGACCAAGGAAGTATTCTCAGATTGGGAGCGGTTCGTCTCATCTCGCGGAGTCGGAATCCAAGACTTCAGCCTGGAGGAACCATGGCGGCCGCCGAGCATAGTTCTAGAAGTTGACCCTCCCGAGCACACCAGGGCGCGGGCGGTAATCGAACGCGCACTCTCTCCCAGGGCCGTGGCGAATCAAAAGGAGACATACGGTACGGCGGCAGACAAACTGATTGACGGGCTTCTGGAGAAGGGCACCTTCGAAGCCATGGAAGAGCTGGCTGAGACCTACCCCACGACAGTGTTTCCAGAGGCTGTAGGATTGCGGGAAACTGACCGTCAGCGTCTGATTGATTACGGCGAGATGGTGTTCAACGCATTAGGTCCAAATAATGAACTCCGCCGTAACGCTATGGCGAAAGGTCCCGAGGTCGTTCCCTGGATCATGGAGCGATGCCGGCGGGAACAACTTACACCCGATGGCTTCGGTTCGACGATATACGCTGCGTCCGATACTGGTGAAATAACTGAAGAAGAAGCCGGATTATTGGTGCGCTCGCTATTATCGGCCGGAGTCGACACCACGGTTACTGCCCTCGGCAGCGCTATCTGGTGCTTAGCCAACAACCCAGACCAGTTCGATCTCCTAAAGGCCAAACCCGATTATGCACGCTGGGCCTTTGAAGAAACGATGCGGTTTACCTCACCGGTGCATTCATTTTTCCGCACGGCGAACGTGGTAACCGAAGTCAGCGGGATCAAGATCGCCGAAGGCACGAAGATACTGTGTGTCTTGGCAGCAGCAAATCGAGACGAGAATCATTGGCCGGAGCCAGACAAATTCGATATCGACCGCCGGCCGTCCCAGCATCTGGCCCTCGGGGTTGGAGTCCACACCTGCGTCGGTCAGAATGTGGCGCGTGCTGAAGGCTACGCTGTGCTAATGTCCATCGCGAAGAAAGTTGAGTCCATTGAACTTGCGGGGGAGACCGTTTGGCGTCCCAACAATTCAATTCGGTCTCTAGCCCACTTGCCGGTAACCTTCCGGGGCAAGTGAGCAATTGGCTAATCTAATGATTGGATAATGAAATGACCATAGATGACCAAACTCGGCGGCGAAGTACCAAGACCGGGCTGACCGCCCTTGACCGGGAGCGGGCCTGTCCCGGCTACACCCTATACGCCCCTATGAACGGGCCAGGAGATGTTTACCTGCTCAGCTTGGACGGAGAAGAAGTGCACCATTGGGCGATGCCCGACCCGCCCGGCCTCTACGGCTATCTACTGCCCAACGGCAACCTGTTCTACGGTGGAAAATTACGGGATGAAATGTGGGACCGGTTCCAGTCTTGGAAGCGGTTCAAGGGCGGTGTCATGATGGAGGTTGACTGGGATGGGAATAAGGTCTGGGAGCACCGCGACATTGACCATCACCACGATGCCAGGCGGACCGAGTCGGGCGGGGCCATCTACCTGACAGTTGAGCGGGTGCCGGAAGGACTGGCGCCCCAGGTCAAAGGCGGGAACCCGGTGACGGGCGAGAACGGGATGTGGGCGGACGTGATCGTGGAAGTAGACGCCTCGGGTAAGCGAATCTGGGAGTGGCATGCTATGGAGCACCTGGATCCAGAGCGTGACATCATCACGTTTAACGACTCGCGGGACGAGTGGAGCCACGGCAACACCGTTGTTCCGCTCTCGGGCGACCGGGTCATGTTCAGCTTCCGGAACCTCTCGACCATCGGAATCATTGACAAGGGCACCGGAGAGATAGTCTGGAGACTTGGCGGAGAGGCGCTAGCCCAGCAGCATGACCCGAGCCTGCTGTCCAACGGGAACATTTTGGTCTATGACAACGGCTCCCATAGCGACCACCATCCGCTGCCATTCTCCAGAGTGATTGAAGTTGACCCCAAGTCCAACCGGACCGTGTGGGAATACTTCGATAATCCGGCCTATAACTTCTTCAGCCCCTACATCTCTGGAGCAAGACGACTGCCTAACGGCAATACGCTGATCACAGAAGGTATGTTTGGCCGCATGTTCCAGGTCACACCGGAGGGCGACATCGTCTGGGAGTACATCAACCCCCATTACCATGAAGATGCCGAGAATGCAGTGGTCAACCGGGTCTTTCGGGCGACCCATTATCTGCCTGAGGAGATTCCGAAACTTCCGTAAACGGTCGATTGATTCCGGCACGGATTCTTGGGACTTGTACCCGTTAATTTATCCCTTTGGCGGTCTCGTAAATCTGGATATAAGAATCGACCGGAGTCCGGGCGATGGCTTCTCCGATCAAGTCTATTGGCAGATCATCCAGCGTTTTTAACCGGACGCAAGACTTGCCCATGTTCAGCTTTTTGCCGGCGGCCTTGTAGCGTCCGACGAACCATTCCTCGTCCGCCGGGTTTCCGTAGATATTCATTAGTTAGACGGTCATGTAGTTCTTCTGGGAAGCCAATCCGGCGAACGCCAAAGGCATCTTGTTGTAGGTCACCGGGTAGGTCGCCAACGGGATGACGTATGAGAGCATGTCGTGCTGGACGGTCTCGTCGTAGCCATCCGGCAAGTTCTCCAAGATCACGTTTCTGACGGCGTTGATCGCCATCCTCCGGTCTTCAGAAAGCGCGTTAACGTAGTCGTTGGCAGATTGCTGTTTTGGTTGAGTCATTCGGCGGCCGGTAGACCTTTATTTTCCGAAAAGTGCGGCTATGCGTTCTCCGACCACCTTGTCCTCGCCCTCATTCAGGCCAAAGGCGTGGAGGATGATTCCGGTGTCTCCCTCTCTTACCCGAGTCCAGATGGGCGGGTCTCCGGCTTTTAGGCGGTCAACCACATCTTGGGCGGACATTCCGGTAACCGCGGGGTCCACTTCCATGGTTACGCCGTATGGCTGGTGGCCGATGATGTTGTCGCTAAGTTCGACTGTGACTCCTGATATGCCTTGGAGCGGCGCCAACATATTGCGGCACTTCGTCTCGGTGTCGGCCAAACGTTCTTCATGGTTCATGGTCATCCACAGGCGGACTGCGGCGACAACGCCAACCATCTCTTGCCGGTCGACTTTTTGCGGACGCCCAACGCCCCGGATACGACGGCCTTCATAGCTGACGAAGGACTGCAGGGCCAGCTTCCGAATCATGTCTGTGCTGCCGAAGGCCAGTCCCGTAGATTGGGGAGAGCTCATATATTTGGCGGCGGTGCACTGGAAATCTGCGCCCTTGCGGACGAAGCTGCCGAATAGGTCTAGGGGATAGATCTGGCCCGCCGCGTCCACCAGGACCGGGACACCCTTGGCATGGGCGATCTCTATCGTGTCTTCCAGGGACAAGGCTTGAGGGTCTGGCTCCTGGGCCACGGCGTAGTAATGGACCGCGGCGGTGTTGGGGCCGATGGCCTTTTCCAGGTCTTCACGAGAAGTGCCTTGTTCAGTCCCAAACATGACCAGCTTAGCCCCGGCCAACTCCAGGCAACGGTCGTACCAGTAGCGTTGCCTGGCCTGGATCAGAATCTCATTCTTCATGCCGGTGGTATCGGGCAGTTGTTGAATCTTGGCGTCGTCGTCACCGGCCATGCAGGCAGCTGTGGCCAGGGTCAGAGCCGAACCAGCTCCGGAAGTGATGTACGCTGCTGGGACATCCACCATCTTGGCGATGGCCTCGCCAGCGCGCTCCTCCAGTTCCATCAGCGGAACGTAGGCGCCGTCGGCCCGGTCCATGGCCTCCCTGACCTCGGGAGCCGGGGTTGATCCGCCCAGCATGGTCACGCTCCCCGTGGCATTGATTACCGGCCTGGCTCCCAATTCTTTGTAGATGCCGCCCCAATCTGTGGTGGTCATGGTCTTCTCCCTAATATGCGTTGTTAGTTCGGAAGAACTGCGATTGCGTCGATCTCAATCTTTAGGTCCGGCGTTCCCAGTGCGGCCACCTGGACCTGGGTGCTGGCCGGAAAGGCCCCGGCAAAACGTTTGAGCCGGACTTCTCCGGCAGCGCCGGCCTCCCTCAGGTCGGTGACGAAGCTAGTCACTCTGACTATATTGCTCAACGAGCCGCCATTCTCTTCGAGGATGTGCTGGAATTTATCAAGGATAGCTTCAGTCTGGGCGGCGATGTCACCGGTTTCCGCAGATGTGCCGCGAGCGGTGCTGCCGGCGATGAATAACATGTTGCCACTGCGCACCGAATGGTGGAAAGCCCCGGTTGGCGCCGCATATTTTGGATAGTCTCGGCGTTCGATATCCATGTCTTGCTCCTCTTTGCTGTCTGCAATTTGGCCGGTGCAGACTCGCTACGTGTTCCCTAGACCGAAACATTATAAACTGAACACCAAGCCATACGGCTCGCGTTGAGCAACCGACGTATTTGGACGCATAATATAGAAACGCCGGGCAAACCACCCATTCATCTGAAGCGATGGACCATAGTAATGGACGCGATCGAGTCGAATATCCGGACCCAAGACCCGGATTTCCAAGAGAATCTCAAGCATATGAAGTCCTTGACCGCAGAGCTTGCGAATAGCCTGAGTTCGGTCCGGGAGCGTGGAGACACCGATGCCGCCGAGCTTCACCGCAGCCGGGGGAAGATGTTGGTGCGGGACCGGGTGCAGGCGTTGTTGGATCCTGGAACACCGTTTTTGGAGCTCAGCCCGTTGGCCGCCTGGAACATGTACGACGGCGATGACCCCGGCGGCGGCATCGTTACTGGCATCGGCAGCATCCACGGCAAGCAGGTGGTTGTAGTAGCTAACGACGCCACGGTCAAGGGCGGCACCTACTATCCCATCACTGTGAAGAAACACCTGCGGGCCCAGGAGATCGCCTTGGAGAACCGGCTGCCGTGCATCTACCTAGTGGACTCGGGCGGCGCTTTCCTGCCTCTGCAGGCTGATGTTTTCCCAGACCGGGATCACTTTGGCCGCATCTTCTATAACCAGTCTCAGATGTCGGCACAAAGCATCCCCCAGTTGGCGGTGGTGATGGGCTCTTGCACCGCTGGAGGCGCCTATATCCCGGCCATGAGCGACGAGGTGGTTATCGTTCGCGAGCAGGGCACGATCTTCCTGGCGGGGCCACCGCTGGTCCGGGCGGCCACTGGAGAGGAGGTCGACGCCGAAAGCCTGGGCGGCGCCGAGGTCCATACCAGGGAGTCGGGAGTGGCCGACCACTACGCCATGGACGACGAACATGCGTTGGCCATCGCCCGCAATATCGCTGAGAACTTCGTCTATCCCAGCAACCCAAGCCTTGAGATATTCGAGCCTGAGCCACCCATTTACGACCCGGAGGAGATCTATGGGGTCATACCGGCTGACACACGGCGGCAATATGACGTGCGAGAGGTCATCGCCCGAGTGGTGGACGGTAGCCGGTTCCAGGAATTTAAAGAGAACTATGGTGAGACCCTGGTCTGCGGTTTTGCCCGTATCTGGGGCTACCGCGTGGGCATCGTAGCCAGCAACGGAGTTTTATTTTCGGAGAGCGCGCTGAAAGGGACACATTTTATCGAGCTTTGCGCTCACCGCGGGATACCGTTGGTCTTCCTGCAGAACATCACCGGCTTCATGGTAGGCCGGGAATACGAGGCTGGGGGCATCGCCAAGGACGGGGCCAAGATGGTCATGGCCGTGGCCAACGCCGCCGTGCCCAAATTCACCGTCATCATCGGCAGTTCCTTCGGGGCCGGCAACTACGGTATGTGCGGACGGGCCTATCAGCCGCGGTTCCTGTGGTCGTGGCCCAATTCCCGGATATCGGTCATGGGCGGGCCGCAGGCGGCGGGGGTCTTGCTGTCGGTGAGGTCCGACCAGGCAGCCCGCCAAGGAAACACGTTGTCGGAACAGGAGAAAGAGGATCTGCAACGCCCCATCATCGAAAAGTACGAAGAAGAGGGAAGCCCTTACTACAGCACGGCTCGGCTCTGGGACGACGGAATCATCGACCCCAAAGACACTAGAGACGTGCTTGGTCTAGCCATCGCCGCATCGATGAACACACCCGTTCCAGAGTCCCGCTGGGGCGTTTTCCGGATGTGATTTTGTTTTCCAAAATCTTAGTCGCCAACCGGGGAGAGATTGCCGTTCGGGTGCTGCAGACCTTGCAGGCCATGGGCATTGCTACGGCCGCAGTCTACGCGGACCCTGACGCCAATGCGCCCCATGTTGTGCTGGCTGACGAGGCATTTGCCTTGGACGGCTCGACCGCCGAAGAAACTTACTTGGACCGGCGGAAGATCATCGCACTGGCTGTGCAATGCGGCGCGGAGGCGGTGCATCCTGGCTACGGGTTCCTGGCGGAGAACCCGGCTTTTAGTAAAGAGTGCGTCGAGTCCGGGCTAGTTTTCATCGGCCCCAGCCCCGAGACCATCGAGCTACTGGGCGACAAGATTCGCTCCAAGGATGCTGCGGTCCAAGCCGGAGTCCCCGTGGTGCCGAGTTCACCCATGTGGACGCCCGGAGAGTCTCAGGCGGACGACATGTCTGCGGAGATCGGGTTTCCTTTGCTGGTAAAGGCGGCAGCGGGCGGTGGCGGCCGAGGCATGCGAATAGTGGAACGGGTCCAAGACTTGTATCCAGCCTTGGAATCGGCCAGCCGTGAGGCCGCCTCAGCCTTCGGTGATGGCCGGGTATTCTTGGAGCGGTACATCCCGGCGGCCCGGCACGTGGAGTTCCAAGTGCTGGCCGACTCTTCCGGTAACACCATCCATCTTTTCGAGCGGGAATGCAGCGTGCAACGCCGCTACCAGAAAGTCATCGAAGAAACACCCTCGCCAGCCCTAGACGAGGGCTTGAGAAGTAAGATGGCAGCGTCGGCGGTAGCGATGGCCAAGTCGGCCGGGTACACCAATGCCGGCACCGTGGAATTCTTGGTGGACGCTCAGACCGGCGACTACTATTTCTTGGAGATGAACGCTCGCATCCAGGTAGAGCACCCGGTCACGGAAGAGACCCTGAAGTTGGACATGGTCGAGTGGCAGACCCGCATTGCGGGTGGGGAGCTGATCGATTTCTCTCAAGACGATATCCGGCCGCAGGGTCACGCGTTGGAATGTCGTATCTACGCCGAAGACCCCTACGACAACTTCGCACCCGTCACCGGGCAATTGTTGGCCTGGCGTCCGCCGTCGGGGATGGGCATCCGCCTGGACTCAGGCGTGGCTGAGGGACAGGAGATCACCGCTTACTACGACTCCATGCTAGCCAAGCTGGTTGCCTGGGGAACGGATCGGCAGGCGTCCATCTGGCGGATGCACCGGGCACTGGAATCGTTCCCGGTGCTGGGCGTTACCACCAACGTACCTTTCTTGATTCGAGCCATCAGCCACCCGGAATTCCAATCGGGGGATTATGACACCGGATTCATCGGCAAATACCGGGAGCTGACCGCCCCACCGGAATCGGCTAGCCTGAGCGGGGCCGCGGCACAGATAGCCGAGCGATTCTGGCAGTCCGCAGGCCCCGCCAGCGGGAAAGGCCGTGGAGCTGCAACCCTGCAGGACATGCCTGGACCCTGGCAAGGGCTTCCCAAGAGCACCTTCCCATGACCACCCGCAGGTTACAGCAGGTACACCCACCGGGGTCTGGTGAGGGCGATTTGTCCCCATCGACTGAGATGATCGAGGCGCCCGCTAACGATGGCGCCGAAATCGAGGTAAAGCTTTCTTCGCCAAGCCGCTGGGAGGGAAGCGTCCAACTACAGGACGGGCGCACAGTCCCTTTCCTGGTCCACCGCGACGGCCAGCAGGTTCACGTCTGGATTTCGGGTGAGTCCTACATCTTCAGCCCCCCAACTCCAACCGCCCGCGCCCGACGCTCCGGCCAACAAGCCAGCGACGACATAGTCTCGCCGGTGCCAGGAGTAGTGATAACCGTTCACGTAGCCACGGGCGACACGGTCACAGTCGGCCAAGACCTGGTAATCGTCGAGTCCATGAAGACCGAGCAGATAGTCAAATCTCCGCGGGACGGAGTTGTGCAGAGGGTGTCGGTCGAGGAAGGGGACCGGGTGGATAAGGGGATGAGGCTGGTGGTGTTGGTGCCGGAGGTGGGGGAGGGGGAGTGAGGGGAGTCGGCTCAGGAATCTATAACGAATAACCTATGAGAGGGTTGGTTCTGGTACGCAGCGACAACCTTAACTTTATCACTACCTTTCATTCATCGGGTCTGTTCTGACTGATACTCTGGAGTGGAGATATCTATCTCTGATTTCCGCGCCTGAACTCCTCCGCAACTCAAGTTGTCATGGGTAGCAGTTATATGAAATAACATTCCGTCCTCCGATCGCAAAATGGGGTTGAGGTCGGAGGCTATATTAGTCACGAGTGCAGGAGTTGTTTTAATCTCCTTCACTGAAACAAGAAAAGCCTCCTCGCTTGAGAGGGTTCTTTAGTGATGTACGTGGTGTGAATAGGTTTATCGTCTGAAACCGTAGACGAAATCTCCTTCCAATATCCTGGATTCATCAGTCAAGAATTCAGTCATGCCGGCCCAAAAGGCGTTGACCTTTTCTCGGGCTGCTTCAACTTTCTCACTGCTGGCGTAACTAGCAGTTTCAAACATCCGATTGTCTGGGCTACCGATTCTTTGTTGGAACCGAGGATGCCGTTCAGATCTAGACACTGGCACGACAAGCATGCGTCTTAAGTCTTCGAGCGATTTGTACATGTCGACTTGGCTATCTGCGTATGAAACCACGGCATCGCATTTAGAAGGGTCGTAACCTACAGCGAGGTGACAAGCACCCCCATTGGTCTCTCGCCCACTGAATAGGTCTCCAATGGTGTAAGTCCACCCATATCGCTGTTTATACGGTACGCAGCAAGGCGGCCGGACGCCGAGCCAGCGGCG
>Ga0207966_1000233_pt1 | contig 31471 bp, 32 predicted proteins | sample Knorr_S23_td_NAD_FD_185611 | JGI IMG/M metagenome (GOLD analysis project Ga0207966, IMG submission 185611) | Marine microbial communities from Southern Atlantic Ocean transect - Knorr_S23_td_NADW_ad_2500m_LV_B (SPAdes) (version 2) | ecosystem: Environmental > Aquatic > Marine > Oceanic | place...
CCTGTTGAAACAGAGGAAGAAGTACCCACGGAAGAAACTGATAATAGTGGTGTGGAAGATGAAGCGGCGCAAGCGGATGGGGCTGGTGATGAAGAAACTGGCGATGAAAGTGCAGATGAAAAAGAGGAACCAAAAGAAGAAGCGCAAAAGGGTGAGAGTACTGACGAAGCAGAACCCGAAAAGGACAAGTCAGGTAAAAAGGGTTCAAAGAAAACAGCCAAGAAAAATGGCCAAGAAACAGATGATAAGTGAAGAGATGGATCGCTAATGGTCCAAGGAGGAAATGATCATGAAGGATTTGATTGTAAGCATAGCGAAACATTTGGTAGATAAACCAGATGAAGTGAATGTAGCAGATGTAGAAACGGAACAACGTATTATCTACGAATTGACAGTAGGTGAAGGTGATTATGGTAAGATAATAGGTAAGGGTGGACGGAATATTTCCGCTATTCGGACTATAGTCTTTGCAATTAATGCCAAACAAGGCGGTAAACGGGCCCGCTTGGATGTCATTGACTAACGAGTAATGAATAAACTATTCCCCATTGGCAAAGTTGTGAGGGCGACTGGAATGAAAGGAGCGGTGTCTGTGCGACCATTATCACGGTATTTCGATGATTATGTGCACTCCCACCCGCTGCACGTCGGATTTTCGGAAGAGTTCTCCAGTATAGTTCAACTAAGTGATGTGATCGGTGCCGGAAAAAAACGTCGTTTCATTTTTACAGGTATGCAGGATCGGGATGGTGCAGAAACTATGGTTGGACAGACTATCTTTGCTGTCGTGGATGATTCGGATGCAATACATTTTGTATCTGGTGATCTGATTGGATATGATGTGGTTACAGATAGTGGTCGGTTGATTGGTGAGTTAGGTGAAATACTCTGGCTGCCTGCGAACGATGCCTATGTCATTTATAGTGGTGATCAGGAATTCCTTATTCCGATTATACCGGAAATCGTGAAAGAGATTAGCCATACCCAGCGGGCAGTAATGATCACGCCTATGGAAGGGTTGTTGGATTGAACAAGGTTGCCATAATTACGCCTATCCCGGATATGGTCGATGCTATAATACAGCAATCCATGCTGCGAAAAGCAGACATGGAGGGGATTGTTGATTTTGATGTAGTGAACCTACGGGATTTTGGGCAAGGAAATTATCGACAAATTGATGATACTCCCTATGGCGGCGGCGGCGGCATGGTGCTGATGGCCGAACCGCTTTTTGCAGCACTGGACCACACCATTAATAAAATCGGTGCAGCTGCAAATCTCAGGGTCATATATCCATCACCGCAAGGACAGCAGTGGTCTCACGATAAGGCCCAGGAAAATAGTTCTGTGGAAAATCTCATTTTCATTTGTGGTCACTACAAAGATATTGACCATCGTGTAATCGATAAATACGTGACCCACGAATATTCCATCGGCGATTATGTCGTGACGAGTGGGGAGATTTCTACTATGATTATGATCGATAGTATTGTCCGCTTACTACCCGGTGTATTGAATAATTTTGATTCAGCAAAAACAGATTCGTTTTTTACGGAGTCATTGCTGGATGCACCCTATTATACCAAACCTCGAGAAATTGATGGTCTGTCTGTACCGGAAGTACTGATGAGCGGAAATCACGAAAAAATTGCTGCCTGGCGGCAGGATGAAAGGAGTCGTCGCACGGAGGTGAAACGACCAGATTTATGGCAAGCACGTGCCAAGAAACTAGAATCTTCGGAGAATTAATCATGAATAAGTTGCAACAAGCTGTAGCCGATCAATTGCGGGATGATTTACCAGAATTTTCACCAGGTGATACTGTGTCAGTTGGCGTCCGCGTTATTGAAGGTGGAAAAGAGAGATCGCAGGTTTTTAAAGGGGTGGTTTTGGCCCGTAGCGGTGGCGGCATAGAGGAAACCTTTACTGTACGTAAGATTTCTGGCGGTATTGGCGTAGAACGGATCTTTCCAGTCCATTCACCAATGATTACCACTATCAAGGTTGATCGCAGAGGTAAAGTACGGCGCGCAAAACTGCATTATCTGCGCGGATTAACTGGTAAAGCCACCCGTATTACGGAAAAACGCTAATTTCACCCTATACAAGCTATTTTCGCCCTCATTGGCAAATGTTGATGGGGGTTTTTTTTACTAGCAAGTGATATAATAGTGCGTTACATAATATTAAACACCCAAGGATCCTTCCTAATCCAGAGATGAAAAGCAAGTGTAGTCAGAAAGACTGAATCAATATGAACCGGTTTGAAAAGATAGTATTGGGTATCACTGGCGGCAGCCATTTATCAGTCCACGCTTTAATGCTGGCACTACCCAGTCTTATTCCTATCCTTCGTCAAGAATTCTCCACTGGGTTGGACACACTAGGCTTGGTTGTCACTTTCAGCGCCTTTATGTTTGGTATCGGAGCGATACCCGCGGGCTGGGCTGAAAGTAGATTGGGCGGTAAAACATTGCTGTTACTTTACTTATTTGGTTCTGGGATAGCTGCTGTGATTGTGGCCCTATCCAATTCATTTATTCTATTAATCTTCGGATTGGGATTACTAGGGTTTTCCTGCAGTATTTACCATCCCGCCGGGCTCACACTTATTTCGCAACGAGTGCAAGCGATTACCAAGGGTATGGCTGTCCACGGTATATTTGGTACCACAGGTTCTGCGCTAGGGCCCATCATGGCTACAACGCTGGCGTTCCTAATATCCTGGCGGGCGTCGTATGCAGTTTTAGGCGTTTTCAATATTATTCTTGCACTAGCAACGATAGTAGTTATTCCAAAAAGAGACCACAGTGGAATCGGAAAAATCGAGCAGCAAGAAAATCGTGTTGAAAAGACAAACCGGCCGGCGCTGATTTTATTTTATATGACCAATATGCTCATGGGGTTTGCCTATTACGGTTTTACGACTTTCATGCCTACTCATTTTGCTGAAAATACAAGTAATTTCCTGCCGTTTATTTCCGGTACTATGAAGGCAGGTATATTTCCCTCCTTGGTATTTTTAGCGGGAATTATCGGCCAGGTTATTGGTGGTCGGCTCGGAACTCGGTATAAACGAACGAAATTATTGCCGCTAATTATAGCAATTAATATCCCCTTTTTATTGCTTATGGGTTATACAACAGATTTTTTCCTGGTACTATGCAGTCTAGGATTGGGAATGGCTTATTTTAGCAACCAACCCATCAGCAATACGCTCATTGCTGAATTTACCCATAGTGATAACAGGGGTTTGGGGTATGGTATCAATTTTTTCTTGAGCTTTGGCATCGGCTCTCTTGCTGCCGGGGTGGGTGGCTTTATTGCTGAAAATATGGGCATTGCCTATGTCTTTACCGCTATGGGTTTTTTATTGATTCCAGGACTGTTTACAAGTTATATGATTATCAAGAAATCATGATGGTTGCTTTGTCTACCTAAAGTTCATCAACTTCCTGTGCAAAAATGAGTAAAAAGCAATTACGGCAACTGCCTTCTGTATCTGAAGTATTACTTGAGGTAAATCAATCTATTACGCTTCATAATAATTATATAAAACAGGTTATAAAAACGGAATTAAGGGGCTATCAAAGAACTGCGAAAGCTGGTAAACTTGATATTAAACGGAGTGGGATCACTGCTGCAATTTTAGATGAGCTTGATACCTTGAACCAGTCTTCCATAAAAAATATCATCAACGGCACTGGTGTTGTGCTGCACACAGGTTTCGGCCGCGCGCCTATTTCAAAAAAAGTAATATCAACCGTAGCGAAAAAACTAGAAGGTTATATCAATTTAGAATTTGATCTCTCAACGGGAAAGCGTGGTGACCGGCAGAATCACATAGCTAAAATGCTAAATGCGATCTGTGGGGCTGAAAGCAGTCTGATCGTGAATAACAATGCCGCTGCTGTGCTACTGGCATTGAATACATTTTCTGAAGGAAAAGATGTCATCGTTTCTCGAGGACAAGAAGTGGAGATCGGCGGTTCATTTCGCATTCCGGACGTAATTCGTAAAAGCCACTGCACTTTGGTGGAAATAGGCACCACAAATCGAACACATTTAAAAGATTACGAAAAAGCCATCACCAAAAAAACCGGTGCCATCCTTTGGGCTCACACCAGTAATTACGTGGTAAAAGGATTCACGAAAGAAGTCTCTCTCACAGAATTAGCGGAATTGGCGAAAAAGAAACGCATACCCCTGGTTGCTGATCTCGGTTCCGGTGCCTTGGTAGATATGGAAAAATTGAATTTACCTGTGGAAAAACTCGTAGCCAATGTGGTCCATTCCAGTGCAGATGTGATCACATTTTCCGGGGATAAGCTTTTGGGCGGTCCTCAATCCGGTCTTATTGTTGGGAAGAAGAAGTTTGTAAACAAAATCCACAAAAATCCACTCTACCGCACATACCGCTGTGATAAGTGGACAATGGCTCTCATGGAAGAAACGCTTCGTACGTATCATTCAGAAGTAAAGGTCGACGGTGATAATCTTTCACTCAAACTCTTGACAACATCCCAAAACACCCTCTTTAAAAGGGGAGAAAAGATTTTAACGGACATTTCTATAAAGAAAATCAAAGACCTGGGGATTTCATTGGTGGAATCCAACGTAGAAGCCGGGAGTGGTTCACTGCCGGTGGAACCCCTCCCCAGCGCCGCTTTGCAGTTCAAGCCCAAAACAATGTCTGTTTCAGCATTGGCAAAGGCATTCCGTACCGGTGAACAATCGGTAGTAGGATATACAAAAGGGAATATATTTTATATCGACCTGAAGGCAGTCTTGCCGAACCAGGTATCCAGACTTATTCAAGTAATTCAAGACGTTTAATGAGACAAGTTGTCATCGGCACAGCCGGGCATATTGACCACGGGAAGACGTCGTTGGTGAAAGCCCTCACCGGCACGGATACCGACCGGCTGGCGGAAGAAAAAGCCCGGGGCATGACCATTGACCTGGGTTTTGCTTTTCTGAACGATTCCGTTACCATTATTGACGTTCCCGGTCACGAGAAATTCATCCGCAATATGGTGGCGGGAGTTTCCACAATTAATATTGCCCTTTTGGTGGTGGCGGCCGATGACGGCATCATGCCCCAGACGAGAGAACATTTACACATTCTGAAACTGCTGAAAATTCCCCATTGCGTGGTGGCACTTACCAAAACCGACCTGGCGGAAGATGCAGAATGGCTGGACCTGGTTGAACTGGAAATACGGGAATTAACAGACGGAATTTTTGAAAGCGTGGATGTGGTCCGGACTTCCGTGCAAACAAATGATGGAATTGAAGAATTAAAGCACTTATTGGAAACGAGAGCATCCGCTGTTCAGCAATCAGAGGATGAGAGCTTTTTCCGCCTCCAGGCGGACCGTGTTTTTTCCATGACCGGTTTTGGAACGGTGGTGACGGGAACGGTCATTTCCGGGGGATTGAAAAAAGGTGATTCCGTGGATGTAGTGCCGGAAAATATTTCAGCAAAAGTCCGGGGAATACAGTCTCACGGTGCGGATGTGGAATCTGTCCAAAGAGGCGATCGTGCGGCGGTGAATCTTTCCGGTGTGGAAGCGGAAAAGGTCTTCCGTGGTTCAGAACTGGCGGCTCCCGGGAGATTGAAAGCCGTATCGAAATTCACGGCGCATATACAACTCACGGCGGACATGAAAAAAGAAATGAAGCACCGCCAGCGAGTGCGGGTGCACTTGGGCACGGCGGAAGTCATGGCAAGAGTCTACTTAACGTCAAACAAGAAAATGAGTGCCGGCAGTTCGGGGAATGTCATTATTGAACTGGAGCGTCCGGCTGTTATGGCGAGTGAAGACCGCTTTGTCATGCGCACGTATTCCCCCATGACCACCATGGGCGGCGGGATGGTATTGACCACATTTATCCCTAAAGGTGTGAAGATCAAAGAATGGGTTTCAGCACTGGATATTGACCCGGTAAGTCGCTTTGCTCAATTGGTAATGACATTCAAATTAAATCCTAAGACGATCCATAGGTGGGGATCATTCCTACAGATGATGGATTACTACGTCAGGGAATTGGTAAAAAAAACGGATTTGAAAACATCCAGGCACAGTTTTATTTATGCAGACGAAAATTTGAATACATGCTCTGAATTGATAGTAAAAAGTTTAGAACAGTACCATAAGAGAAATCCACTGCGCAAAGCCATGTCTGCTGATGTGCTGCAACAGGAAACGCGATTGAGTGAAAAATGGCTGTCTGAATTGCTGGACATCATGGAAAAAGATGCATCTATTCGTTCCGCCGGAACGGGAGTGGCATTGGCTAGCCATAAGGTGGAACTGGAAGGTGGAACGGCAGAGTTATCTGGAAAAATAGAAACTGAATTGAGGGGTAAAGAATTCACTCCCATGACCACAAAAGAATTATCTGGAAAGTTGAATAAGGCGGAAAATGACGTGCTGGAAATTCTCCATGTATTAAAAAACGCCGGGAATGTGCTGGAAATTGAAAACGGTGTCTGGATGCATGGCGAAAACATGGCTAAACTCCGCCGGTCATTAAAGATCCATTTTAATTCACAAAACGAAATGAATGTAGCAGACTTCAAGAACATCAGCGGTTTAACACGAAAATTCGCCATTCCAGTGCTGGAATTTTGCGATAGACAGGGTTGGACCAACCGCGAAGGCAATCTGCGGCTGAAGGGGACGGAATTGTGAGCGCAAAATCAGCCAAACAACAAGGCACTCCCTTAATGCGCCAGTACGAGGAAGTGAAGCGTCAGTATAGCGATGCTATCGTCCTTTTCCGCATGGGCGATTTCTACGAAACATTCAGCGATGATGCAGTCACCACGGCGAAAGTGCTGGGCATTGTGCTCACCAAGCGTTCCAATGGCGCTGCCGCCGATGTACCCTTGGCCGGATTTCCGTATCATGCCATCGATAATTATTTACATAAACTGGTGAACGCCGGTCACCGCGTAGCCATTTGTGAACAGGTGGAGGACCCAAAACTGGCCAAAGGAATTGTAAAAAGAGAAGTGATCGAAGTCGTCACTCCAGGTACCATTACCAGCGATGCCGCTTTGAATGAGAAGACGAATCAATTCCTAGCCTGTATTCACTTTCACGGCGATGATGCTGGGTATGCCGTACTGGATCAGTCCACTGGCGAATTATTTATTGGTGAATGTCTGGCAAGTAATCTGATGGAAGCGCTGCGGAAATACACCCCCCGAGAAGTGTTGCTGGGCAGTAATGTAGTTTATTCCACGAGCGTTTGGTACCGAGAATTGAGACCCTTTGTTTCCACAGTACAGGACTGGGTATTATCCTTTGATCAAGGACAGCGCATACTGATAGAACATTTTAAGGTGCGCACCTTGAAAGGTTTCGGCTGCGCTGATCTGGAATTGGGTATCACTGCCGCAGGCGCCATTTTTTACCATGTGAAAAATTCGTTGAGCGGATCATTGACGCATGTGACAAGCATCAGTCCTGTTGCAGATGAGGGCATAATGGAACTGGATAGTTTTACCCTCCGCAACCTGGAAGTATTTAAATCTCTTGCTACTCAAGGTACACACGGTACACTGATTGATCTGTTAGATGAAACAGTGACCAATGGCGGTGGTCGACTGCTGAAGCAATGGCTTACCCGTCCACTTAAAGATACTAAAAAGCTAAATGATCGATTGAATATTGTCGCCGGTTTTGTCAGCAATAAACACCAATTACAACAGTGCAGGTCTATTTTAGAGGATATAATGGATATTGAGCGGATCTTGGGCAAAATAAACCAGAGTAAAGCCAGCCCGAGAGATCTCATTGGCTTGAAACAAAGCTTAAACAAAATACCAGAATTAAAAAAATTACTAGGTTCAGTAGATAATAAACATTGGAGCAAAGTAATTGAAAAATTTGCTGATGCAAATTCAGTATGTGCTTTGGTTGCTGAACAACTGAATGATGAAGTCCCGGCACAGATTCAGCAGGGGAATGTTTTTCGGGCAGGAGTGGATAAAAAATTAGATGAATTACGCCAATTAGCTGCCGGTGGAAAACAGTGGATCGCAGATATGGAAAAAGAGGAACGCCAGCACACAGGTATCAATCGTTTGAAAGTCGGTTTTAATAAAGTATTCGGGTATTATCTGGAAGTATCGAAAGCACAGCAGGACAATGTACCCGAGAATTATATTCGTAAACAGACCCTAGTGAATTCCGAGCGCTACATTACGGAAGAATTGAAGGAATACGAGGAAAAAGTTCTGTCTGCAGAAGAAGATATTATTGCCATTGAAACGGAATTATTTGCCAACTGTTGTCAAAAGATCCTAGATCAGGCTGGGCCGATTCAGACCAATGCGAAAATATTGAACCGTCTTGATGTCCTGTCTACCTTTGCGTACTTGGCCATCCAGAAGAAATACTGCAAGCCAATATTGCTGGAGGATGCAGTATTAGATGTTGTCGATGGACGCCACCCTGTTGTAGAATATCTCTTACCCGCTTCCGAACGATTTGTTGGTAATGACTTGCAGATGGATGTGACAAAAAGTCAAATCCATCTCATCACCGGGCCCAATATGGCTGGGAAATCCACCTATTTGCGTCAAATTGGATTGCTTGTGCTGATGGCGCAGGTAGGGTGCTATGTGCCAGCTAAGAAGGCGGCCATTGGAATTGTAGATCGCCTATTTACCCGGGTAGGTGCCAGTGATAACCTTGCCGGTGGAGAAAGCACATTTTTAGTGGAAATGATTGAAGCGGCGAATATCCTTAACAATGCCACTCCACAGAGCTTAATCCTATTGGATGAGATTGGCCGTGGCACCGCCACGTTCGATGGGCTTTCGCTGGCCTGGTCGATCACTGAATACCTGCACAATCATGCGGAGGTAGCTGCCCGCACACTATTTGCAACCCACTATCACGAATTAACAGAACTTGAGCATACGCTGGAACGCTTGGAAAATCACCATGCTGCAGTAGAGGAATTTGGTGATCAGATAATATTTTTACGGAAAATATCTCCGGGGCCAGGGGATAAAAGTTATGGTATTCATGTGGCGCAAATGGCAGGACTGCCTGAAAGTGTTTTGTCCAGAGCTAAGGAGATCCTCAATCATCATCTAGAATCTTCTACACAAACGGGAACCTCAGCACCCCCAGAAGCGTCTAACCAATTATCCATGTTTGAACGTCAAGAAGCAGCATTCAAAAGAGATCTGGATAAGGTTGACACAAACAAAATGACGCCGATGGAAGCACTACAGAAATTGGACGAATTGAAAAGGAAGTATGGCCTTTAGAATATTCCTCTGCATTTGTACACTAGTACTTTCCACATACCTTACAGCTGAATCTATCTGGGTAAAATATGGTTGGGAAATAATGGATAATGGCGGAGATGCGCGCGCATTGGCCTTGGGCAATACTTTAACTGCAGACGGTTCATCGCCTATTGCTGTATTATGGAATCCAGCACACCAGACGCACCAGCAGACTTTGCCGCTTATATACGGCCACCAAAATCGGTTTGCTGGCCTAGTCAGCAGCGATGTATTGGTTTTCCCCTTAAAAACTAAAATGAAAATACCTTTGGGTTTAGTAATACTCAGGGAAGCGGTCTCTAGAATTCCTGATACCAGGAATCTGCTGCTTGACTGGGGTGCAGATGGTATGCCTGGCACTATGGATTTTGGTGAAGGGAATGGGGTCCTAGATGAAGGTGAACGACTGAATCTAGAAGATATAAAATATTTTAATCAGTCTCAATGGGCTGTCCATCTAAGTACGTCCAGAAATTATAAACAATTTACCATTGGTGTCGCTGCCAAAGGAGTGTTGCATAACTTGGGCGGTTATAATGGTACGGGGTTTGGTTTGGATATCGGCACAAAAATTTCTCCCTGGGAAAATGGTATTGTAGGTTTATCAATAACAAATTGTACCACATCCTGGCTGTTGTGGGAGAACGGTACAGTAGAACGAACAATCCCTGGCGTTAATTTGGGTATATCTCATCTTTTTGTATTTCCTGAAACGCCCTTTCAGGCTCGTATTAATGGCGGTGCTTTATTCGAATTAGGAAAAGAGAAATCGCGCTACAGAGCAGGTATGGAGGTTAGCTACAAATCCAAGTTTCAGGTTAGGTTTGGTCGCAATAATAATGGATTTTTATCCACGGGATTGGGACTCTTCTGGACCAATTTTTCGATGGACTATGCTTATCGTCCTTCCACGGCAGATACTGGATTTGGTGCAAGCCACATAATTTCATTTCGTATTGACCCATTATGGGTTAGAAATAAATTAAAAACATTGCTTTAAGTCTTATTTTATTTGGTTTAAGTCCGATAAACTTTATTTGATCATAAGTGATCTAAAATTAAATTTCTTGGCTATCCTTGGTTAGAAAATTATGATTTCAAGTATGACAGGTTTTGGTCGAGCAGTTACAGATACGGATGCGGGTCAGTTGTCGGCATCAATTCGATCCGTTAATTCTCGCTATCTTGATGTGAAAATTAGGGGTTTGAATCTCGAACCGGAAGTGGAGAAGTCAATTCGCGGCTTAATGACCAAGAGTCTAATTAGAGGAACAGTACAAATAACATTCGAGTTGGGTAACAACAGTGCTTCCAGCAAGAATTTGACCTTCAATAAAGACCGTTTTGAAGCACTGGATAATATATTAAAAACCATTGCAAAGAATTATGGCCGTGAGCTCAATATGGGTGATTTGATGCATGCCTCAGACCTTATCGCTGATGGAAAAAATGAATTGTTGGATCCTGATAAGATTATCAATGTTACCAAAGAAGCCCTAATCCAAGTTCTAGATATGCGGCAAGCGGAAGGCGGCCAGATTCAAGAAGATCTGCTCCGCAGATTAAAGGTCTTAAAAACAGGACTCAGAGAACTTGAGAAAATGAATGTGTCTTTTGCTGATGAAAGGAAAGAAAAACTCGAAAGTCGACTACAAAAATTATTAGGCAATCATGAACTAGATGAAACGCGACTTGCCCAGGAAGTAGCGCTACTAGCAGAGCGGGCCGATGTGACAGAGGAAACGGTGCGTTTGAAAAGCCATTATGACCAGATGGATAAAATATTAACTGCTGAAGGTGCTGTAGGGAAACGCTTTATTTTTCTGCTTCAGGAAATTACCCGTGAGGTGAATACTGTTGGATCAAAAAATGGGTCTATTGATGTAGTAAATCAGGTGATTGCCATGAAAGATGAACTTGAAAAAATGAGGGAGCAGGCCCAGAATATTCTATGAAGAATATTATCGTAATATCTGCGCCATCTGGAGCGGGAAAGACAACTCTTTGCGGCGAATTACAGCGCAGAAAACCACATATAAAATTTTCTGTATCGTGTACTACCAGGCCAAAACGTGAAAATGAAGTTGATGGTGTGAATTATCATTTTTTATCCGATCAAGAATTCACAAAAAAGGTGCAAAATAATGAATTCGTCGAATATGAAAATGTGCACGGCTATTATTATGGTACCTTACGCAAGACGCTTGAAGATGCCCTGGCTAAGCAAGAAATGGTTTTATTTGATGTGGATGTGAATGGAGCTATGGCCATTAAGAGTAATTATCCTGATAATACATGTACAATCTTTATTTTACCCCCTTCGATAGATGACTTGAAAAAGCGTTTGATCCAGCGCGGTAGTGAAACAGAGGAAAGAATTGATAAAAGACTTGAACGAACAGCTCAAGAAATGGAATACAAAGACAAATTCGACGTCTGCATAATCAATGATAATCTTGCAATTGCAGCCGAAGAATTGAATGAACTTATCACAAAATAAAATGAAGGAGTAGTTTATGGCAGTTAAACCCGTATCTTTGCGCAAATTGGAGGAAAAAACCAAGAATATATACGAAGCGGTTGTAGTCATGTCAAAAAGAGCGAGGCAGATAAACCAGGAACGATACGAAGAACAGGTTATGGAATTATCAGAAGAGCTAGAATTGGATGTGTTGGATGAATCACCCGATATAAAACCAGAGGACTATGAGGAAAAGGAAAAAGTGACCACCATAGCAGTGAATGAATTTATTGAAGGTGAAGTCAATTGGCGTGTACTGGAGGATCCAGAAGAGGACCAGTGACATTGATAAAATCTGATGCTGTCAGTAGGTATTTAGAACAGACAAAAGATCTGTATGGCGATCAACTGTTTATTAGCTTGGCTAATGAATCCAGTCATGTGGATAGTTCAGATGAATCACTTGATCAATTTTTTGATAAAATTAATCAATGTCAAAAGTGTCAGCTTGGCCAAACAAGAACTAATTTTGTATTTGGTGTAGGCGATCCAAATGCGGATTTAGTTTTGGTAGGGGAGGCACCCGGTGAACAGGAAGATTTGCAGGGCGAACCTTTTGTTGGTCGTGCCGGGAAATTATTGGATAAAATTCTCTCTGCCATAGAATTGTCGAGAAATCAAGGTGTATACATCTGTAATGTGTTGAAATGCCGCCCTCCAAACAATCGCGATCCCTTGCCTTCCGAAGTTGAACAGTGTGAGCCCTACCTCATACATCAAATAAATTTGATAAAGCCCAGATTGATTGTAGCTTTAGGTCGGGTTGCTGCGAAAACGTTATTGAAGAAAGATTTGCCCTTGAAGGATATGCGTTCAATCAAACATGACTATCATGGCACTCCGCTGGTTGCCACATATCACCCCGCTGCATTATTGCGGAATCAAAACTTGAAGCCAGCTGCCTGGGAAGATTTCAAGTGGATTCGCCGCCTCATTGGGGAATCAAAATAATAATGGCTACAAAAGAACAAGATCAGCAGCTAAACGTGCAGCCCCAGTCCATTGAAGCTGAACAAGCAGTGCTGGGGTCAATGTTAGCCAGCAAAGAAGCAATAAGTAAGGCCCTACAATGGGTACGTAGTCATCATTTTTATAATGAAGATCACGGTAAAATATTTCTGGTAATGTCTGACCTTTTTGATAAAGGTGAGCCGATTGATACTGTTTCAGTAATTAATAAGTTAAAGAAGAATAAAGAGTTGGAAAGTGTTGGCGGTGCTTATTTTATTACTGGTTTGGTTGAATCAGTACCTACAGTAGCCAATGTCGAAAGTTATGCTAAAATAGTCCTGGAAAAGTTTATGCTTCGTGAATTAATTCGTGCATCCCACGAATTATCAAAAGATGCGTATAATGATCGCCAGGAAGTTGAAGAGATCTTGGATGCTGCTGAACAGACTATCTTTAGTATCACTCAAGATCGTTTAAGGGGTGGTTTTAAGCCTATTGATGGTATTTTACACGAAACATTTGAAAATTTGGATCGCATTGCTTCCAATCCTGGTTCTGTAAATGGTGTTCCTTCCGGATTAATCGATTTAGATGAAATTACTTCTGGATTTCAAAAGAGTGATCTTGTTATCATCGCTGGACGTCCATCAATGGGTAAAACCGCATTGGCGCTCTCTATAATGCGCAATGCAGCCGTGGATTATAAAGTACCGGTTGGTGTGTTTAGTTTGGAGATGGCAAACCACCAATTGGTCCAACGACTGCTTTGTGCAGAAGGAAGAGTGGACAGTCACCTGGTACGCACCGGTAAACTGCCGAAAAACCAGTGGAAAAACCTTAGTCTTGCGGTTGGTTCTCTTGCTGAGGCGGAGATAAGTCTTGATGATACAGCGGCAATCTCAGTGCTTGAGTTACGAGCCAAGGCGCGGCGCTTAAAAGCAGAGAAGGATGTGGGCCTAATTATCGTGGATTATTTACAACTGATGCAGGGGCCAAGGAACATAGAAAGTAGACAGCAGGAAATCTCAACTATTTCGCGTTCCCTAAAAGCATTAGCGAAAGAACTTGACATACCAGTTATAGCACTATCTCAGCTTTCTCGGGCAGTTGAACAGCGCAGTGATCATAGACCGCAGTTATCAGATCTACGCGAAAGTGGCGCGATTGAACAAGATGCGGATTTGGTTATTTTTTTATACCGCCCGTGGGTTTACTCCCGCGAAGATGAAGACAAAGGCAAAGCACAGGCCATCATTGCCAAGCAGCGGAATGGCCCCATAGGCAGTATAAATTTATCGTTCATCGATCGCTTTGCCCGTTTTGAAAGTATTTCTGCATTCGAAGAGTTGGAATCTGAAGTACCATTTTAATGCAGAACCCTCTCGCCAGGTTCTTACCACATCTCGTCGGGGAATACCCCAAAAAATTTCTTAACCTATACGATAATATTTCCCTTTCCAACGGTTCATCGCAGGATGAGATCCGAGACCTTTTATGGCAGGCTTATGAGTTTGCCATAACCCACCATGAAGGCCAGAAACGGCATTCCGGGGAACCGTATTTTAACCATTGTTTAGCGGTGGCTAATACGCTTGCACAGTGGAAGATGGATCATTTTACCATCATCGGCGGTATACTGCACGATACCATCGAGGACACGGATGCATCGATCCAGGATATAAAATCTCTTTTTGGGGAAGACGTTGCCAGCTTAGTAAATGGGGTCACAAAATTGGGCGGTATCCGCTTCTCTAGCAGGGAGGCAAAGCAGGCCGGTAATTTTATGAAAATGCTGCTCTCTGTGGCCCAGGACCTACGCGTAATTATAATCAAATTTTCCGATCGCTTGCATAACATGCGCACTATTGAATATCTACCGCGAATTAAACGCCATAGAATCGCCATGGAAACCAGAGATGTGTATGTACCTTTGGCTCATCGGTTGGGTATGGCCCAGGTCAAATGGCAACTGGAAGACTTGGCGTTCCAGACATTAAATCCAAAGGCTTTTGGTGAGATCGATTCGAAGATCAAATCCAGCCATAGAGCAAGAGAGAAGTATATTGCTGGTATTACGAAACCATTGTTAACAGAATTGGATAAACATAATTTAGGAGCGGTTGTTAATGGTCGGGTGAAATCCTATTCATCTATATATGGGAAAATGGTTAAACGAGGTAAATCATTTGAAGAAATATATGATAAACTGGCCATTCGAGTAATAGTTGATAAGATTGAGGAATGTTATTTAACCCTGGGGATCTTGCATCAGCACTATACACCGGTTCAGGACCGCTTTAAGGATTTCATTGCCACACCCAAATCAAATGCCTATCAATCTATCCATACCACTGTAATTGGACCAGATGGTAAACTGGTTGAAATCCAGATTCGAACCAAAGAAATGGAAGAAACAGCAGAAATTGGTGTGGCGGCTCATTGGCATTATAAAGAGGACGGTGTTAGTAGTAAGAGTATTGACAGCCATGTACAGTGGCTCAGGGATTTGGTAGAAATATTACAAGCCGAATCTTCTGACCCGCGAGAATTCATGCATTTATTGAAGATTGATCTATTTAGCGATGAAATATTTGTTTTTACGCCAAATGGTGATTTGGTTCAGCTGCCAGTAAATGCTACGCCGATTGATTTTGCATTTAGTGTACACACTGAAGTTGGTCTGCATTGCATTGGCGCAAAAGTTGATCATAAAGTAGTACCACTGAATACCGTATTAAAAAATGGAGATACAGTGGAAGTATTATCCAGCAAATCCCAAAATCCTAGTTATGGCTGGTTAAAATTTGTCGTAACCAGTAAAGCCAGAAATCACATTAACCGCTTCTTGCGCAAAGCCATGCGGGAAGAAAGCATTAAGTTAGGACAACAATTACTTGAAAAAACACTACGGCGCCTCAAACGTTTAGCCTTAATTACAGAAGTGAAAGAATCCTTCGCAAAATTTGGATATAATTCTTCAGATTCTTTTCTGGAATCTATAGGCAGCGGTGACCTCTCCATCCGTGATGTGTTAAAAAAGGTACAGCCTGAGGAAGACGTTGTGTTGGATAAAGAGCCTGTAGAGGAAGAAAAACGTTTCCTGGATTTTGCTAGATCGCGTTCAAAAGGTATCAAATTACAAGGTATAAAAAACCTAATGGTTACATTTGGGAAATGCTGTAACCCCATTCCAGGTGATGAAATGACGGGTTTTATAACCCGTGGTAGAGGGATCACTGTACACCGTTCATCATGCAAGAGTCTGCCCTTACTCAATGAAGAATCTGACCGCTTAATGCCGGTAGAATGGGATTCAGCTCGCTCAGATATTTTTAATGTACGCTTGAAAGTAGAATCACTTGATCGCAAAGGTATGCTTAAAGAAATCACTGAAGTGATTTCCGGTGCGGATATCAATATAACCAGCGTGGATATGAAAGTGAAAGACGTATTATCGACAGGATACTTTATCGTGCAGGTCAATAACCTGAAACAACTTGATCGGATTATTAATAAAGTAAGTAAGATAACTGGAGTTGATGGCGTAGTAAGAACGGGACAATGAAATGAAAGTAAAAACATTTACAAAAAGGAATATTGCCACTGAAATAGCGGACCGGTTGGAGGCGACGGTTGTTGACTCTTTGATGTTTACGGATGAATTATTTACAGTACTGAGAGAAATGCTGACTGAAGATCATGAAAAGGTCCGTATCGAAATTAGGAATTTTGGTGTTTTCGAGGTAAAACCAACGAAGGCAAAGCCAAAAGCAAGAAACCCGCATACCAACGAAGAAATATTTGTCCCCGCCCATAAAAAAACCCATTTCAAACCCGGTAAAATTCTCAAGAATTACCTTAATCAGCCAATCTGATTTACCGTCATATAGATGGGACGCCTTTTAGCCATTGATTACGGTGCTCGCCGGGTTGGTTTAGCTCTATCCGACCCATTAAAAATGATTGCTAGTCCTTATCGAACAATCATTAATAAAAGTGACAGCAATTTGATCGTGGAAATTGAAAGGATCATCGCTGCAGAGGATGTAGAACAGACTATTATCGGTTTACCCCTTGGCATGGCCGGCCAGATAACGGAACAAACAAAGAAGGTAGAAGAATTTGCAGATAAATTAGCTGCCCGGGGGATTGCAATTAAATATGAGGACGAAAGATGGAGCTCAGTAGCCGCGAAGCGATCGTTGAAAGAACAAAAAATTAAGACTGGACATAATAAAGAACTGGTGGATCAAACGGCTGCAGCGATATTTCTGCAGCAATACCTAGAGCGACACTGATTATGGATAAATTTCTTGACCTTCCAAAATGGCAGTTAGCTCTGTTTTCAGGTGTGCTCATAGGGGCAGCTTATCCGCCCTCACCACTGGGTTTTTTGGCTTGGTTCGGTTTAGTGCCCCTGATCCATTTATTATGTAATGTATCAACGGTTGAAGGGGCGAAGTGGTCCTTTTTGACAGGGGTTACCGTAAATATTATTACTGTTTATTGGTTTGGGTTGAATAGTGGCGCTGGTTTATTTCCTGTATTATTATCCTTAACCGGGGCAGTTCTCTACCTCAGTATCTTTTGGATTATTTTTGGTATGTGCACCAGTTGGTACCATCAACGGACCGGATATGGATTGGCAGCAATACCAATATTTTGGGTTGGTATGGAACATATACGCAGTTTTGGACCACTTGCATTTCCATGGATTAATTTGGCCCTGACCCAAACGTTTAGCTTACCCTTGCTACAAATTGCTGATGTAACGGGATCAACAGGAATTAGTTTCTGGATAGTACTGATTAATGCAATACTTTATGCTGGTTATGGGTCCAGTATTGGCCTAAAAAGATCTTTGCAAATAGTTACCTTATTATTGGTTTTAATTTCGTCATTGGGTGTATATCGAATTTCATCAATTCGGAATGAAAAAATTATTGATCAAATTAGCACTGCGATAGTACAACCCAATATAGATCCTAATCAGAAGTGGGAAGCAGATTTTCGTGATCAAATTTTTATTATTATGGATTCGCTTCATACTGCATCAATCGATCTTCAACCCGATTTTATTCTTTGGCCTGAAGCGGCCTTACCTTCATATCTGCGCATAACCTATGCTGCCCGCCGCCCAATCCTACGCAAAGTTCGTGATTCGGGCATTCCACTGCTCACCGGTACCCCCGATAGGAGAAACCGTGAGAATAATGAAAGAGATTACTACAATGGCGCGATGTATTTTACACCTGATGGATCAATGAAAATGTATTATAAAATGCATTTAGTACCTTTCGCCGAATATATACCTTTTTCAGAAACGTTTCCTGTGTTGAAACGATTAAATTTTAGCCAGGGGAACTTTACACCAGGTCGTGATTTTACATTATTCCAGGTGGATAGCGTTTCATTTGGAAATTTAATTTGCTATGAATCAAGCATTCCAACTATTGTTAGCCAGTTTGTTCGTCGCGGGGCAAAATTCTTATCGATTGAGACCAATGATTCTTGGTGTGGCCATACTTCTGGGGTTTATCAGCATTTCCAAATTGCGCGACTCCGTGCGGTGGAAAACAGGGTTGCAATTGCGCGTAGCGCAAATACAGGTATTTCATGTCTTATTTTACCAACAGGTGAGGTTGCTGAAAAAATACCTTACAACGAACAAAAAATCATTTTGGCTGAAATACCAATTCTCGATTTAGCATCATTTTACATGCGATTTGGGGAATTGTTTGCAATCATTTGTTCATTAATTTCAACCATATTATTAGGCACAGGATGGGTAAAAAACAGATCGTAACAGCCTTAGTTCTAACACAGGTATTGTACACCCAGCAATTGGGTCCTGCAGAAGATCAACAGAAGCCATTTATTTCGCCGGCATTGAAATCATTGGTTTTGCCTGGTTGGGGCGAATACAGCTTAGACAATCAAATTAGAGGGCGTATTTTTGTTTTGTCTGAAACTGTGCTCTTATTATCAATCTTAGGTAGTTATTCTTTTGCGCAGAGGGAAGAAACGGAATATAAAGCCTATGCTGCTGAGCATGCCGGCATTGATCCCACTGGTAAGGATAGACAATTTTGGGTGGATATCGGGAATTATTCGTCCATGTTTGCGTTTAATGAGGAACATTTACGGTGGAGAGATTTCAACGCCCTTTATGAAGATAATGATACCTGGGCCTGGATGTGGAATTCTGGCAATAATCGTGTAAGGTTTGAGAATATGCGCATAGCCAGTGACAGTTGGAAAAAGCGAGGCTCATTCTTGATCGGCGGAGTTGTTTTGAATCACATTGTCTCTGCAATAGATGCATTATACCTTTCAAGAATATCAAATATTAAAAAAACTGTAGTTTATCCTAATTATAACCCGCATGCAGATAAAATGGCATTATCCTTAACCGTTTATTTTTAAATATTAAAATGCATGTTCATCCCCTAGTCCGGTTTATCTTTTTCCTGGCGTTTTCTTTTTCTGTTTTATTTGCAGATACGCTCACTTTATGGGCTATTTATTTTGGAATATTTGTAATTATAACTGGATTTTACCAGACAGTCATTAGTGCGGTTTTTTCCCGTATAAAACCATTTATCCTATACTTTCCATTCATGCTAATCCTTTATTTAGGTGTATCTATGTTGTTCACTGATACAACCATTAATCAAGCACTGTTTGAAGTGGGATTTGCTTTTCTGCGCATTGCTTTAATGATCAGTATCATGAGTCTGTATTTTGAGTCGGTTGGTTCCCAGAATTTTCTGCTGGCGCTCCGGTCGATTTGGTTTCAGACTGGCCTCAAATGGCAATGGATGGAAAATTTCTTTCTTTTCCTGGAGATGACATTGCGTTTTTATCCATCGCTACAGCGTGACTGGATTGCTGTCAGACAATCCCGGAAATCACTTGGTTTTAAGCAAAACAATAATCGCTGGGGTGAGATACGAGAGGCAGCGTATGATTTACCCGTGTTATTGGTACAGAATCTGCGCAAATCTGAAGATATTGCTGTTGCAATGCAATTACGCGGTTTTGGAAAATCAATACCCAGGTGCGTTTATAATGCTGTGCCCTTTAGCATCTGGCATTTATTACAATTCGCAGGGGTGGTCATCTGTTTTTATTTAATCAACTTGCATGCCCCGTTTTAAGTTAGTTTGCCAATACGATGGATCCAACTTCTCCGGTTGGCAAACACAAAAATCCGCACGCACTGTTCAGGATGAATTAGAGCGCGTACTGACTCTATTAAATCATGGTGATTTAGTCTGCGTCACCGGTTCAGGCCGTACGGATGCAGGGGTTCATGCCTTAGGACAAGTTGCTCATTTTGATATGGAAACTGATAGGGATGCTTGTGAGTTACGAGATGCATTAAATGGCAATCTTCCGGAGGACTGTTATATCAATTTGGTTGAAGTAACAGATCTTGATTTTCATGCCCGTTTTTCCGCCCTACGAAGAGATTATTATTATACTTGTAGACAGGATAGATATCTATTAGACAGGAATAAGGTGTGGTTTACAGGTACTCTTGACTTAAATAAATTAAATAAAGCTGCTGAAATTGTGGATGGTGATCATGATTTTCTATCTTTCTCAAAAAAGAACCCAGATGTTGAGAACACATTTTGTACTGTTTTTCAATCTCAGTGGAAGAAATCTGGTAAGATTGTAAATTATTATGTGTCCGCAAATCGATTTCTGCACCATATGGTGCGCTACTTAGTAGGCACTATGGTAGCAATAAGTCGCGGTAATTACACAATGGAAGAATTTAAAGAATTGCTAAATCAGCCCAAGCATGATGTGCGAATTTATCGTGCCCCTGCTTGTGGTTTGGTCCTGGATCATGTCAGCTATGAGTAACATTAACCGTAGATTTTTTATTTCTGTGCTACTATGTTGTAGTTTTCTTTTTGCCGATAAGATCAGTGATTCTCGACGGAACGCCATAACGCGGGCGATTGAAAAAGTAGGACCTGCAGTCGCCAGCATTAATGTTATCCAGGATGTTGTTGTGCCTTTTGGCGGAGATCCATGGTTCAATTATTTTTTTCCAGAAATGTTTTATCGGAAACGAAAAGCCAGGAGTTCTGGTTCTGGTGTTGTAATTAGTCCCGATGGTTATATTATTACAAATTCTCACGTGGTCGAAAATGCCAGTGAAGTATTTGTATCACTGCAAGGCGGCAAGGAATTTGCCGCAGAGATAATTGGGATAGACCATATATCTGATGTCGCACTGTTAAAATTGGATGGACGGGATTTTCCGTATGCATCTTTGTCAAATTCTGATGACCTGATTATTGGTGAATGGGTAATCGCCCTTGGTAATCCTTTAGGGTTATTTGAAATCAATAATCAGCCCACCGCTACTGTAGGGATCATTAGTGCGGTGGATATGAATTTTGGCGAAATGGAAGGTGGCCAGGTTTATAAGGATATGATTCAAACAGACGCCGCAATCAATATGGGTAATAGTGGTGGGCCACTGGTAAATAGCGAGGGAAAAGTTATTGGTATCAATACCTTCATTTATACTGGTTCATCCTATTCTGAAGGATCGATTGGTATTGGATTTGCCATACCAATAAATCGGGCCAAACGTATCGTTGAAGAGTTGAAAAATACCGGCCGTGTGGATCGTAGTTATAAGACAGGATTGACGGTCCAGCCATTGACGCCACGGATTGCATTGTATATGGAATTATCAATATCAGAAGGATTAATTGTGATTGAGGTTGAGGATAATAGCACGGCAGATCGATCAGACATAAAAGACGGTGATATAATAACGAAAGTAAATGGTGTTAAGGTAAAGACTACCAATGAATTTAGAGTCATCATCGAAGAAAGCGATCTACGCCAGGGAGACAGGATCAAAATCCAGATATATAGGAATGGACGTTATCTAAACAAGATCCTTGCTTTGGGAAAGGCGGGTTCCTAGATAATGTTGGCCCCTGAGGGCAGGTTCATCCTTTTTTCCTTATTAATCATCACACTTATTGCAGGGATGATTGGTTTTTACTATGATTCAGAGCGCTTGGTTGTTTGTTTTGCTGTTTTTGGTCTATTATTTTTATTCTCTTGTAATTTTTTCCGCGATCCTGCGCGATCAATACCAGTGGATGAATCATCAATTGTTGCTCCTGCAGACGGAAAGATTATTCGTATTGATCAAGTGAACGATAGTGAAATAGGGGAAGGTGCTAATCGGATATCCATATTCCTTAGTGTTTTCAATGTCCATGTAAATAGGGTGCCAATAACTGGCACCGTAAAGGACGTTAAGTACATACCAGGGAAATTTTTAGTCGCATATGATCACAAGGCAAGCGATGAAAATGAAAAAACCGATATCCTTTTTATTGGGGTGAATATTACTTATCGTGTCCATCAGATAGCAGGAATTATCGCCAGGAGAATACGTTGTTACGCAGAAAAAGACCTGAAAATGGAAAAAGGCGACCGTTTAGGATTTATTATGTTTGGTTCAAGAACAGATATTATATTCCCCAAATCTGTTCAGATTAAAGTTGATTTGGGAGATAAAGTGAAAGGTGGAGAAACAATAATTGGGAATATGATATGAAAAAAGTACGGAAAAAGCCTAAACAGTTTATCCCGAGCATATTTACAGTAATGAATATGTTTTTAGGGTTTCTTGCAATTGGATTACTAATGAAAGGTGACCCAATTCGAGCGGGCTGGCTCGTGTTGTTTGCCTGTTTTTTTGATGCCTTTGATGGTAAACTGGCTAGATTATTAGGTATCCCATCCCGGTTTGGAGCGGAATTTGATTCTTTTGCGGATACAATATCTTTCTGCACTGTTCCCTCGCTAATTATTTATTCTGTGTATGTCCAAGGTCTTCCGCTTATTGTGGGTGTAATATTCAGTTTTATTCCATTACTCTTTGGAACAATTAGGCTAGCGAAGTTTAATCTCATGCAGGAAGATAATCCGAAAGCATATTTCATCGGCCTGGCCACGCCAATGAATGCTATTATGATCGTTACATTTATGATGTTTAACCACCAGTTGTGGGGGAATTTAGGGGATCCGAGAATTGCTCTTGTGATGGTTGTGGTACTTGGTTTTATGATGATCAGTAAAATACGATTCTCAAAATTTCCCTTGCTGTCTCTTAAAAAGGGCCGTTCAAATACACTAAGTTTGATCGGTGTTGGTCTGGTTATTTTATCAGCAGTTCTGTTTCGCGGACTAGTTTTGTTTCCACTGTTCTCACTATATATAATCTGGAGCGTCGTTCAATGGATGCTTGACCACGATCGTTTTGAAGAAGAAACGAAAGTACAAGCTAAGTTATAATACACCAAAGCATGAACATAAATAAAGCAAGGTCTATAAGTTTAATCTTTTTGGTCCTATTTTTTGGAGCAATGATGGGGACATTGCTCGGTGAATTACTGGGATTCTTACTGCCATCTGGCGTTGTAAAGGATTTTTTCTTAACGAGTGTCTATTTTGATCTGGCGGGGTTATTTGGCAATGCGACTGGTGTAGTTACAATTGATCTGGTAATGTTCGTACTCAAGTTTGGTTTAGAGATCACAATTAACTTTGCCAGTATAATTGGTTTGGCGACCGCATATTATTTCCTCCGTTTTTATAGGTAAAGCAGGTATGAATTTATTAAATTCATCACTCGAATTGAATATATAAGGAAAAAACCATGTCAGAACCAACAATTACCATTAATTATGCTGCAGTCCCCGGTGGATGGGAATGGGTCATAATTGCTCTTGTCGTCCTTTTATTGTTTGGTGCCAAACGCATACCTGAACTTGCCCGTGGTCTTGGCCAAGGCATACGCGAATTTAAGGGTGCCGTAGGTGATGCTAAGCAGGAATTGGATGATGCAGCAGAATCCATAAACTCAACCGATGAAAAACCAGAGGAATAATTCAGCCATTTAATATTTTGTTATCTTATAAATACTGATACAAAATTGTATTGGTAATTAACGCAGTTTGATATTGTGGTATGCAAATGCACTGAAAGGAAACTTTCTGCTGAACTTATCGTAATGAAATTAATTGTATCATTTTGCCAAGTAAAATTCACATAGTACACCATGATTGAATTTGTCCATCCTTGGATCATTGCAGGATTATTATGCGTTCCGATTATTATCTGGTGGCACAAATACAAGGGTAAGTCCCTAGAAGGCTCAATGCGGATATCATCTTCCAAGTTGTTTTCTAATCATTTTCGTAAGCGCGGTAACAAAAGATCAAAAACTGTATTTGTTCTAAAAATAATTACAATATCGTTGATAATTGTGGGTATCGCGCGACCAAGAAGGATAGACAAGTTACAGATGGCCACTGTTGAGGTGGTGGATATTATTATGGTTTTGGATATAAGTAGTAGTATGCTGGCAGAAGATTTTCAACCAAACAGACTTGAAGCTGTGAAAACTGCAGCACAACAATTTATTGAAAATAGGGTTGGCGATCGAATAGGATTACTGGTTTTTGCCGGAGAAACCTTTATTCAATGTCCTTTAACGACCGATAAAGATGTACTTGTTTCCTTATTAAATGATGTTCGCGTTGCGGAAAAAGAATATGATGGTACTGCCATAGGTATGGCCATTGCTAATGCAACCAATCGTTTGCGTTCCAGTGAAGCAAAAAGTAAAGTGATGATCCTGCTCTCTGATGGGAGCAATAATGCCGGCGAACTTGATCCTACGACTGCAGCAGACCTGGCCAGTCAGTTTGATATTAAAGTCTATACCATTGGTGCAGCCACGGATCAATCCATGACTTACATTCCAGGGGTTGGGCGAATGGTAAATGAAATTGATGAAGAAACGTTAAAGGCAATTGCCAAAACTACTGGTGGACGATATTTTCGCGCCCGAGATAAAGACATGTTAACGGAAATATATCAGCAAATTAATGATATGGAGCGTACTGAAATTGAAGTGAAGAGTTATACACGATATGAAGAATTGTTTGGTTGGCTGTTGATACCTGCACTAATGTTAGGGATGGGCACTGAAACATTAACTCGATCAATATTTAGACAGCAAACATGATAGATTTCAGATTCCCGATCGTATTATCATTTTATGCATTACTGGCAGGCGCCTGGATATTATGGATAATCCGCAAACGCTATAATGATTTGATCTGGGAAGAAACTGAACCACTAGTAAAAGAAAAACTTTTCAGACGATTGGATTTAAATCGTTGGGCATGGAAACACCGTTTGACCATCAGCGGGTTAATTTTACTTATTTTTGCAGCTTCAGGCCCTCAGATTGGCACCAGAGTAGCGGCTGTTGAGCGCAAAGGTATCGATCTGGTATTTGCGGTAGATGTTTCTGAAAGCATGAATGCACAGGATGTAAAGCCCAGTCGTTTAGAAAAAGCCAAATTCGAAATATCTCAAATGATTGATCAGTTAAAAGGCGATCGCGTAGGATTAATCGTATTTGCGGGATCAAGTCACCTTTATTTACCCCTTACCTCTGATTATGAAGCAGCTCAACTGTTTCTGGATGCAATTGATACCAAAATGATTCCTTCTCAGGGGACCGACCTTAGTACTGCTTTGCGCACAGCCATAAGTGCATTTAATGAGGATAGCGAAAAATATAAAGTAATGGTCCTCGTTACAGATGGGGAGGACCACGAGGGCGATGCTGTTGAATTGGTTGCAAAAGCGTCTGAATCAGGGATCATAGCCCATGCGGTTGGTGTAGGTACATTAAAGGGATCTCTAATTCCGATAAATGACAAGACCGGTAACAGTTTTTATAAACGGGATAAAAGTGGAATTTTGGTTACTTCAAAACTTAATGAAGCAATGTTAACTGAACTTGCAGATGCCGGAGGTGGTATTTACAGCCGTTTCAATAATCGGGAAGCTAAGTATAAAGAAATCATGCAGGCCATTGATGGTATGGAGAAACGATCAATTCAAACCCACATTTATTCTGAATTTGAAGATCGCTATCAGTCGTTTGCTACGGTTTCATTGCTATTATTAATCGCCGGTATGGTTTTGCCAACACGGAGAACCAAAATAGAAGCAAAGGATGACAGCCTTGAATAAGGGGCTATTCAAATTTTGCCTTTTATTTTTTGTATCGATAAGCATTGGTGCAGACAAAGGAATAGAGCATTATAATAATAATGAATTCGAAAAAGCTCGTCAATATTACGAGTCTATTTTAATGGATAGGAATGATGATCACGCCGCAAATTTTGGTCTAGGAACAACAGCTTTTCAACAACAGGATTATGCAGCCGCAATGAAAGGCTTTGAAACTGCGTTGGGTACAGATGATGACAAACTGAAATCCAGTGCATACTATAATATGGCTAACATTCTAGCCCAAAATCAACGGCTGGAGGAAAGCCTGGCTTTTTTTAGGAAATCTCTGGAATTAGACCCCAGTGATTTGGATGCTAAGATCAATTATGAATTAATAAAATTTCAACTTCAGCAACAACAACAGCAACAAAATCAAGACCAAAATCAGAATCATGACGAGAATAATAAGGATGGTGAAGAATCAGGGGGTCAAAAAAAACAGGATCAACAAAAAGACAAACAGCAACAAGAACAAAATGCACAGAATGATTCTTCAGATGAGCAAGAAAGTGAACAGCAATCTAATCAAAATGAGGACCAACAAGAGGATCTAACTCAGCAGCAACAACAGGATATAGCTGAAAATAAAAAACAAGAATCTCAAGATAAACAAAATGCTGCAGCGATCCTTGATGCCTTAAAGAAGGATGAAAAAATCAATACAAAACAGCAGATGTCTCGTGCGAAAAAGCGGAAATTAGAAAAAGACTGGTGAACGGTTTGACCATAAAAAAACTGCTATTATTTGGGTCCTGCATATTGCTGGTAAACCCGACTTTTTCTGGCACGGTTCGTGCTACAGTTGATGGAAATACCATCACTATGAATGAAACTTTTACATTTAAAATCGAAGCAGTAGATACCGATAAGATGCCCTCCGTTAATATATCACCAATGTTAGATAACTTTACCATCGTAAGCGGCCCCGCCCAGCAAACGAATTATTCTTGGGTAAATGGTAAATCCACCTCGACAAAAAGCTTTACGTGGACGATGGCACCAAATCGAACCGGCACATTAACTATACCTGAGTTAATTGTATCCATTGGCAGAACCAAATACAAGACTGCCCCTATACGAATCAGTGTTAAAAAGTCGGGAACAGTAGCCAGCACTGGTGAATTGTTTCTCTTAACAGAAGTGGATAAAAATGATGCTTTTGTTGGTGAACAGGTAACCGTTACGTACAAATTTTATACCCGTGTACAGCTTGGTATTGAAAATATTGAATATCCAAAGAGCGTGGGTTTTTGGCAGGAGGAACTCTCAGTACCTAAACCACCACGTTTCAACCGTACAACAATTAAAGGAGTGGAATATCAAGTAGCAACTCTTTATAAAGTAGCCTTGTTTCCTACCAAAACTGGAAATTTAGAAATATTGCCTATGAGCGTAACTGCTCAAGTAAGAACAAAACAAAAAGGTAAAAGAAGATCCATTTGGGATGACCCATTTTTCAGCAGTTTTAATACACGTACTGTCCAAAAATTAATTCGTACTGATCCTGTTAATGTCAGGGTAAAATCCTATCCAGAGGGACAGCCAGCCGATTTTACAGGTGCCGTTGGTGACTTTAATTTGCGGTCCTGGACTGACATCAGTCAGGTCAAGGTGAATGAGGCCATTACTTTGAACATAGAATTACGCGGTACTGGTAATATTAATATGTTCAGTTTGCCTGAAATAAATTTCCCAGGAGATATGGATGTATTTCCTCCAACCTCTTCGTTCGAGCAAGAGAAGTTATGGGATCAGTATACAGGCACAATACGCTGGCAATATATCTTAATCCCAAGAAGTGCAGGTCAATATCAATTGCCCAGGGTGCAATTATCTTACTTTAAGCCAAAAGATGAGTCCTGGAGTAACACGGGGACAAAACCTGTCGGTTTAAAAATTCTGCCAGGTGAAACTGATTTTGTGGGTAGCACATCAGGGTTTACAAAAGAAGAAATATCATTATTGGGCAGTGATATACGTTATAATATTACCGAAACGCCTGCGTGGATACCTCGCGATCAATCCAAAATACCAATCTGGGTGTGGACATCGTATGTGTTAGCAGCCCTTTTATTTGTAGCTCCTATCCCAATTTCGCGTTTCCATGGACACCGTATTGAAAACGCAACCATGAGGCAATCCAATAAGGCCTTGAAACAAGCATTAAATGCACTAAAAAAGCGCTCAGAAGATCCATTTGCGCAGGTTGCTCAGGTCGTCTACCTCTACCTAAAGGACAAATTTTTTCTTGCCAGCGAACATTTAGACCCACTATCTGTCGATCAAGCATTAATTGGTATCATTGAAGCGAAAGCGCTAGCCAACTTAGTGGATTTATTAAAATTATGTGATGCTGGTCGTTATGGTCCTGAAGCAGCAGACGCGAAGGAGACACTTATTGAAGAGGCGAAAAATATATTGCGTAAAGTAGATTCGAGTAAATGATGCGAATAATTGGAATAATAATGTTGTTAATGGTTTCATTGCAGTCGGAGAGAATTTCTGCTGATAGTTTATTTGCGCTAGGTAATCGTTATTTTAGAATTGAAAAATATGACTATGCATTAGATGCTTATTCAGCAATTTTAGAGCAGGTAGAACATCCTGACTTGTACTTTAACATGGGGAACACATTTTATCGTTCAGGAGATGTTGGTAAGGCGGTGTGGGCCTATGAAAAGGGGCTGCAATTTTCGCCTCGTCAAAAGGACTTGAACCATAACTTGGATATTGTAAATACACGTGTCCAGGATAGAATCGAGATGCCACAGGGATATTTCTTTATTGAGTGGTACAGTTCACTCAAGAATCAATACACGTTACAGGATTTGATTGTCTGGGGTGGCCTCATGATCCTCTTGTTTGCTTTTGCTGGAATTTTTAAGGAATTTGGAATTTTAGACATGGTTTTCGCTGGCAGAACGCAAATCTTTTTCTTGATTTTGACTGTAATAATTCATGGTTTGGCGTTGGATAAATACTGGGAATTATCTGATCGGGAAGAAGGTGTTGTTATATCCCCAGTTGTAAATGTACGATCGGCTCCCGTAGATCGTGATGAGAAAGTAATTTTTCGCATTCACGAAGGACTGAAAGTTGATATTGCTCAATCACAGCCAGGGTGGTTTGAAATCATATTATTGGATGGCAAAAAAGGATGGATTCCTTATAAATCCTTATTAAAACTCTAATGCATAACCTGGTTTTCTTAATCCTGCTGTACGTCCCTCTATTGGCCCAGGAAATTCAGGTAATTGACCATAAGATCGTTAAAGATATACAGCCTATTTGGCCAGTAATCATAAATAATGTTCTTGATGATTCTACATCATTTGAATCTGTAATTTCGTTGGATTCAGTACAATCTGTAATAGAAGGTTACCGTGTACAAGTGCTAGCCACGCGGTACTTCGAGCGCGCACATAGTTTTGCTATAATTATGAAAAATACTGTTAGTGATAGTGTGTATGTGGATTTTGAAACGCCAAACTATAAAGTAAGGATTGGTGATTTTATTGAACGGGAGTCAGCGGAATCATTACAGCAAGATTTGGTACAAATGGGTTACAATTCAGCCTGGATATTGCGCTCGAGGATTAATTCGCAGGCTAGTAGAATAAAATATTAATTACCTTTTAGCCGCCAAAGATGAATGAAATTTTAAAAAAAGTATTGGACAATCCTACTTCTTGTTTATCAGCTACAGGTGAGTTATTTGCTTCCCAGCCATTTGGGTCATAAAAGGTTAGGAAATATCCAATGCTCAGGTCAAACCCAAACCAAGGTGTAAGGGGATAACGTAATGAAAGATAGGGATTTACTACAGTGATTGCAGTAGATATTTTATTGGTTACATAACTTGGTTCATCCCCGCCATCACCAAATGAATTCCATATATTTGACCAACTTTTTGTTCCAGAATCCTTTATCACATTCAAACTTGTTTCACCAAAATATATCCCAGCACCCAAGTTAAGTTCTAGGATGCCATATGGTTGATAGTTTGCTTCTAAGTAGGGGCCAACCATAGCTGATGAAAGACTTAGAGTTCTATTAACATTAAAATTTGTAGTATCAGCTCCGTTAATCTGAATATTTCCTGTGAATCCAGCTCCACCAATATATATCCTATCATATACGTTAACTGCACCACCACCACCATTCAGAAACATTGCTTTTTCAAATTTGCCCATGCCGAATTCTGGTTTACTTTGAAGATTTAATGAAGTCCAGTTAATAGACCAAAGTCCTACCATATATCCGCCATATGCTCTGTAAGCCTGTCCACTGGCACTTGCGCTAAATACAATTATTAATAGTAAGACCAGTAAATTTTTCTTTAGCATAATTATTTTACTCCAAATTAATTAAAACTGCGATAAAGATTTCAATGGTTAAGTGATCCTAAAGCTAATATTAATCAATAAAATTGGAAAAAGGTAGTATTCAAGATACCGATATGTTATTTAGGGTAATAATATGGCCAAATTAGGGCATCCAAAAGCATCGTTTGGATACAAAAGAAGATTAAACCAATTATACTGGCAAAATACAGCCAGCTAGAGCGGTCAAAATTTGAAGTGAGAAATGAAGCCAACAGCGCAACTGAGGAAAATCCCACTGTAAATAAAATCAATCTGATGATGATCCATAATAATGGAGTAGGGTTTTCAATCATGGCAAAGGTCAGATAAATCCAGATTGCGGATGGTATAATTATACCGGCATATAAAATGTTTATCGCCCAAAATCTATAGCGGCCAAATAGCTTAACGGAATCCGCGGAAACATGAATTAGAATATATCCTGTAAAGAAAAAATAACCGCCTGCAGCCAGGAACATAAAAATGGTGTAATATGGTCGTAATGAATCCGGCACCGCTCCCCATAAACCACAGCGGATTGAAGGGTTTGTAATTAATCCATGGGCATAGGAACCAAGCACGCAGAGCCCTCCAAATCCATTAATCAAATAAAAGAGAATGAGTTGTTTATTAACCATAATTATTTCCGTTCAATGTTAACTATAGATAATTGCAATTTAGTTGTGATATATTAGTACAACTTGGGTCGGATTTTATACATATTTTCGCGAATTACTTAATCATTTAGAAATACATTGCAAAGATATCTGCCATTGACACCGGTTAACATACCGTCGTAATTTCGCCATTATGGCAGAGTTTAATTTGCAAAGCGAATTTAACCCGGATGGGGATCAGCCTCAGGCGATCAAAGCGCTTGTATCTGGATTGAGCAATAATGCCAAACATCAAACATTACTTGGTATAACTGGTTCTGGTAAAACGTTTACGATGGCAAATGTCATTCAACAAGTGCAGCGGCCAACCTTAATTATTTCTCATAATAAAACGCTGGCAGCGCAGTTATATGGAGAATTCAAATTCCTCTTTCCTGATAATGCAGTGGAATACTTTATCAGTTATTACGACTATTATCAACCGGAAGCGTATTTGGCTGTTACAGATACATTTATTGAAAAGGACATGTCCGTTAATGAGGAAATCGATATT
>Ga0207966_1000235_pt1 | contig 31441 bp, 32 predicted proteins | sample Knorr_S23_td_NAD_FD_185611 | JGI IMG/M metagenome (GOLD analysis project Ga0207966, IMG submission 185611) | Marine microbial communities from Southern Atlantic Ocean transect - Knorr_S23_td_NADW_ad_2500m_LV_B (SPAdes) (version 2) | ecosystem: Environmental > Aquatic > Marine > Oceanic | place...
TTAATTATTCTTATATTTTAAGGTTAAATTATTAATTATTCTTATATTTTAAGGTTAAATTATTAATTATTCTTATATTTTAAGGTTAAATTATTAATTTCGATAATATTTGACAAACAACAAGTATAGAATGCCGACTATTGAAGTCAAGACTACAGAGCCTATTATTCCACGTCTAGAAAGGCCTTCATCTTCGGGTAAATCCGCTTCAGGTAAGCCTAAAGCAGCTATAATTCCAGATTTACTTCCGCCAGTGGCAACAAAGATTCTCATATCTCCATTGGCATCAGAGGCAATCGTAACTGCAGTATTTCCTGCGCCGTTCATAGGGATTTTCTTTAGCATTTCGCCAGTTTCTGAATCCAATGCATAGAAGTTGCCAGATATATCTAACAAATAAACAACTCCTGAACTAACGGTAATGCCACCCTGATATCTTGATTCAATTGGAAATGTCCATTTTATCTGACCGGTTGAAACATCAATAGCATGAACTGACGAGCTCTGTGCTGCCTGTGTGGTTTCAATTTGGTAACCATCAATTAGCTGATCTTTGTAAATAACCTGACCTTTTGTAAATTTTGTACAATAATTCTGGCTTGCTACAAACAATATGTTATCCGCAAATGCAGATGTTGTCGAGCTACCACCAAAAGCACCTGGACAATAAGTTTGGTCGACTATAACCTCTTGAGATAAAAGGAAATCTGCATCATTCCCTTTATTCGAATTATAAACATTGATTTTTTGTGCACCAAAGCTAATTGGTTCGTGGAGTAATTCACCGTTTGTTGCATCTAAAATATATGCGTAATCTCCTTTAGTTGTAGCCATTATAACTTTTCTTTCTTCACCGTCGATTGTTGCATTAGCTAATATTATGGATCTGGCAGGTTCATGTCCATTGATATCATGAGGAGTAGTCTGATAATACCAGATCATTTTGCCTGTTGATGCATCTAGAGCCACTATCGAGTTAGTATAAAGATTTGGACCTGGTCTCAATGAAGCATCATAAGATAGAGCGGGCGCACTTGTTGGAAAATATACTATTCCGGTTGATTCGTCTACCGTCATTAGTGAAAATATAGAACCGCCACCAATCAGATCATTTTTCCCCCAGTCACCGGGATAGGGTTTGATGTTACCTTTTGCTGCATTTTCGTTATCCCAATTATCATCGCCACCACTTGGAGGTATAGAAAACCATCTCCACAAAAGTCGACCGTTGTATTCATCATAGCCTGCAACAAAACTTCTTCCTCCTCCACCTCCAGCAGAAACTCGAGTGATGAGAATTGTTTCAAAAAATGTAGGAGAATAGTGACCTACATATTTACCTGTATTGCCAGGTATATCAGAACAAGTATTCAAAATTTCCTTTTTAATTTCACCATTAAAAGGATCAAACGCATAGATATTGCAATCGTTGGTTTGCATCCATATATAATCATGGAAGAAACTAATAGAATGCTGAGCTTCTAACATAGACCAATCTTTCGACAAAGCTAACTTAACAGGATCGTATTGAAACGACCAAAGTTCTTCTCCATTCAAAGTATTCAGTGCAATTAACCGGTTTGATTCAGTAACAAAGTACAACAGACCATAAACAGTAATTGGAGGTGCTTGCGTTCCAAATGCCATTCTTGCACCAGGTATAGGAGCTGGCCTTTCTGGGGCTTGGTATATCCATTTCAATTCAAGATTTTTTACATTTTCATTAGTAATGATTTGTTGAGGATTAGAACCGGTGTTAAAAAGATCAAAAGCTGGTTGTGTCCAATTAAGGCCTTCAGGTGATTGAGAAATAGATTGTGGACTAAATGAAGCTAGTAGAAGTGCAACAATTGACAAAATCACGATTTGTTGAAATTTCAACTATTCCAATAAGTCGGTAATAGTTTGTAAATTTAATGTTTTTCTAGTGATAATAATTTCAATATTAGGCGAAAAATTAAATAATCTAAACAGAAATACACTTTGTTTTCATGAAAACCAATTATCTTATTATTGGATTGGTATCAGTACTAATTGTAGTCGTTGGAATTTATTTTTTGATTGGGGAGAATCAAGATAGAGCAAACAATGTTAAAACAACCGTTGAACAAGGAACCTTTGATGTAAAGTTAAAAGAAAATGAGATTAAGGTTTTTCTGAATGAAAAGAATCAAGCTAATTTTATTCTTACGTCAAAAGCTGGATTTGATTCCAATGTCAGATTTATAACGAAAACACCTCTTATTGGTATAAAAGTTTCTTTTGATAATCCTGAATACCATGTTTCAGCTGGTGCAGAGACAAAAGCAACTATTTTCTTTGAGCCAATTAATGAAATTGCAGTAGGTCAACATAATGTTACTTTAACAATAAAGAGTCAAAAAACTACTAAAGATGTAAACTTAATTCTTGATGTTATTGGTGAAGGTGAAGTGCAGATTACAATTGAAAACTACAATTTCGATCCACAGATAATTACAGTTGTGAAAGGAACAAAAATTGTCTGGTATAATAAAGATGACGTAATTCATACAGTGACGGCAAATAACGGTATTTTTGATTTGGATTTAGAGAGGCAAGAATTTGAAAACATAACATTCAATGATATAGGGACCTTTACTTATTTGTGTAAACCGCATCCATATATGACTGGAATAATTAATGTCATTCCAAGCAGGTAATTTATTAACTTTATAGAAAATAATATTATTAATTTTATAGATAAATTTATTAACATGGCAGAGAAATAGTATAAATTACATGTCATCTCAATATGAGAAATTAATACCGATACCTCTTCTTATTGCAACTGCTATTGTTGCGTATATGGTATTTTCTGGAGGCATTCCCATGTTGGGAATAGGCAATGAAGTCCAAAACGAAGTTCTTACAATCAATGCAGTTGGTGATCTTGCGCCTTTACTTCCAAATGCGCCAATGTTCAAATGTCCAGCATGGATGGATGCAGGTACATGTGTATCTCTATCTAACTCATGTGGCAATGGTGTTTGTGATACACATGAGCTTTGCAATACCTGCCAATTTGATTGTGGCTGTGGAGGAGCGCAAGTTTGTAATGCACAGACCGGACGTTGTCATTCTCCTGCAGGAGTTTGCCAAGCACCTCGTGGAGCATAGTTTATCTTTTTTATCTTTGGAAATTAACGATAAATTAATTAAAAAAAATACGGACATGCAAAATAATAAACTCATAGCTGTTGGATTAGCATTAATATTAAGTTCTATACTAGCTTATTCATTATTTGGTTCAGACCAAGAACAACAAGCAGAAATCGCTGAAATCGGAGCAGAAGAAACCGTAAAGGAATTTGATCTTAGTATTTTAGATAGAAAGCTAACATTGGATCCTCCAATAATTTCTGTGGATGTGAACGATACAATTTTACTGCGAATACAATCAGATGAAGAGTTGATGTTTCACATTCATGAATATGATCATGAAGTCATGGTAATGCCTGGTAAAATTGAGGAGTTAAGTTTTCCAGTAATTATCCCTGGAAGATTTGAAATGGTAATACATGGAGATGGTGATGATGGAGATGCCATCCTTGTTGGAATTCTAGAAGTCATGCCAAAGGCATAATTAAGTAAATAGTTCTAAAATAGTCAGGATTTTTTAACTAAAAATCTATTAATCGACTTATACAAATTGGTTAGCATATTTCTTTCTAAATGGTCAGCTAATAATCAAGTTAATTTCTGATCCATTCGGTTTTGGTTGGGATCTATTTGGAACAAAATCCTATGAAATAGTAAGAATAATAGATTTCCTATTTTTATGGAATTACCAGGTTCTTGTAATTATAATTGGTCACGTACTGTCAGTGTTTATTGCACATAAATTAGCACTTCGAATTTATAACGATAATAAAAAAGCAATGTGGAATCAGATTCCAATGCTAATATTAATGGTCATGTATACCATGTTTGGGCTATGGTTATTGCCTACACCAAGCATACTTTGATATCAATATTAAATTTTGACTAAATCATTAAAAGTAGAAAAATTCATTTGTAATTTTATAATTGAGCAGTGATGAAATTCAAGAATGGCCTGAAGTAGGGGAACTAGTACTAGCATTTACAAGAAAAGTTACCAAGCACGGAGTAAACGTAATTTTAGAAGAATATGAAGACATGCCTGGTTTTTTGCATATATCTGAAGTTGCTACAGGTTGGGTTAAAAATATTGGGAGATTTATAACCGTAAATCAAAAAATTGTGCTAAAGGTAACAAGAGTTAATGAGGGACGGGGAGAAATTGATTTATCATTAAGGCAAGTTGGAACGGAAGAAAGAAAAAAGAAGCTAATTTCAATAAAAAGATATGACAAATCTAGCGCAATTTTCGATTCAATGCAAATGAAATTGAAAATTACAGATGATGATAAAGAAAATTATTTTCAAATGGTTGAAGATGAATTTGAATTTGCCTATAATGGTCTTGAAAGTTTGGTGAAAAATGGAGAGTCTGCATTTAAAAATTTAGATATGCCCGACAAGATTGTTGACATGTTAAAAACAATTTCGAAAGATAAGATAATTATTCCTTTGGTTAGTGTTACAGGTACAATGGAAATCACATCTGTAGAAGCTGATGGTGTCAATTTGATAAAACGCATATTAACTGATATTAATAAAACAAAATCCAAGACAAATAATGTTGAAATATATTACCTTGGTGCTCCAAAATATAAAATAACAGCATTTTCTGAAAAGTATAAAAAGGCAGAAAAGATCTTGGCATCTTCTGTAGAAAAAATTGAAAAATCACTTCATAATAAGGGTAAATTTTCCTTTACGAAGAACAAGTGAAAAATTTGAAAAATCTTTTACGTAAATGTCCAAAGTGTCAAGAATACTCACTAAAAGAAAAATGCCTTGAATGTGATGAGAAAACTATTTCACCTCATCCGCCAAAATTTTCACCGGATGACAAATATTCAAGATTGAGAATTAAGGATCGTTATAAAGAATAAATTTATGGAGATGGTGCTGCTAGTACTGGTTCTTCTGGTACTGCTAGTTCTGGTTCTTCGGGTTCTTCTAATTCAGATTGGTCCTTGACAATTTCATAAATTAAAACACCTGTGAAAGGCCCGTCTGGTGCATCGGGTTGGATACTTGATGAAGCAAAGGCCAGTCTTAAAGGTCCGTTTGAACTTGCTGGATACTTCATCTCATACTTGTATATGGTTGTCATCCCTTGTTGCCATGGTTGATTTTCTACAAGTTGTCCATCTTGACTAACTTGCGCATTGGTAACGAAGGGCATTAATTTACCAAGCATTGAATTTGCCCAAAGATTATCGTTTGGGGTAAATCCGTCAGCTTCCACGAATTGAGCGTCTTCAAAGCCTCCTATACGAATGAACCATTGTTTCTTACTTTCGTCACCTCCGCCGCCTAATAGGTAAAATTCTCCAATTCTCTGATCATTTCCTTTTCTACCTGCAATAAATATTAGAACATAATCTGCATCTAACGAGTCTAAGATTTCTAATGATTCAGCCTGAGGCGACATAAACATCCGACCGAGAACTTCAATCCTAGTGCCGTTAATTGTTGCATTATCTGCTAAACTAGTACGATTCCCCATGACAGTTATCCAATATCCATAATCCCACCAAGCAGCTATCACAGCGTCTTCGTCAGTGTTTGCTTGCATCCAAGCTAGTGCTTCTAAAAAGTCACCTTGAAATGCGCGTTGAGTACTACCAGAATTTGCTATAGCTGTCGGAATGTCTGCACTGTATATCTGATTAAAAGAATATGACGGGGTGATAACTGGAAAACATAAAAGGGCAATCATGACCACCGAATAAAATACTTTTAATCCAACTCTTATCTCTGAACCGCCAGTTTTTCGTTTACCAAATCCAGTTAACATGGGTTTGAACATAGAACGAGTTAATGCAGCAAACCCAATTGCTGCAAGAATTGCTATCGATAAAGTAGAATAAATCAATAATCGAGAGAATGATGATGAAATATAAATTCCTGCGCCAGCAAATGCAAGAAGGAATACAGAATCAATATTGCGCTTATTGAAAAGTTGTAGTATGCCAAAAAATGCAAGTGGTAATAAAATCAAATATTCTGAAAAGTATTGAGCACCTGTTGGAACAAAGTGTTCTGCAACAGATTCTACTAAAGGAACGCCACTTCGTTGGAATGGAAGTACAACGGTAAGATATCTGCCACTTACTCCAGAGAGGAATCCGAAACTTAATATAATTATTCCACTTAATGCAGACCCAATAATCACATTCGTTATTATTGTATTGTATTCCTTGAGCACCGCATAAGAACGAATTATGTAACTTAATATAGCAAATCCAAGAGAGCCTAACAGAGCAAGTCCTATAGGACCATAGATTATTGCAACACCTGGTCTTGGAGATAAAGCACTAATAAGAAGATACATAGAAACGAATATAGCGCCAGAAAAAATCGCTTTACTTTGGTTGATATTGAGAAATGGCATAATTATAAACACAGCAGAAATTACAATGGCAAAAAATAGTGAACCGCCCCAAGCAGTATTCGCTAGGCCCAATAATAATCCTGAGGCTAATGAACGACCTACAAGGCTGTTAAACTTACGTTCTGGATCAAATATAGTTAGGAAAAAGTATGCACCCCATAATGCAAGGAAAAGTGCAAATGGTTCAGATTTGAACCAACCCAAGTTTCCTCTTTGAATTATTGAACCACTAAATGCTACTATTAGGGCTGCGAGAAGCGATCCTCCAGGACTTGTAACTCTTCTTGCAATAAGATAAATCGGAAAAATTGAAAGTGCTCCTACCATAGGAGGGAACATTACAACAAAATCATAGAGAGATGCAGATAATCCAAAGATATTCCTAGCAATAATATAGAATATTGCACCTGCAAAGTGTAAACCTACTTGGGAAGTTCTAGCTACTGGTCGACCTTCAGGAAACCAAGTTCTATAATCTTGCCAAGTAAAATAATCTGCAAATCCACGAATTCCTTGTGCGTCAAAGTGATCTACTAGAAATTTTGAAGCGTAATAGTCAAAGAAAGGATCATATTCATTCAAATAATAGCCATACTTGGCCGGCATTATTCTCAGTAGTAAAGCAGCTGAAAAAATAACAAGTAATGCAATAGAAACAACTAAGGTGCGTCTAGATATTTGAGGTCTAAGAGAATTCAAATCTAGTGATTTAATATATTTACTCAATTTACTCAATTGAATTTAATCAACTCTTTTTGTTACTGTTCCATGTATTATTGCTTTTCCACCAGTACTTTCAGCAATAACGGCATCACAATTATTACATTTAATAATTAATGTTGATGTTGAAAATATAATGCGTTCGGTCCCGCATTTTTCACATTGTACAGATAGAAATGAACTCCTGGAATTAGGAATTGGTAATCGACTTCGCTTCATGCCAATATCTCCATTTTTCTAATACGAAGACCACGACTCTTCATGTGATTTTTACTACAATCTTTGCATTTGTATCGCAACGTTATTTTTTTAGTAGTCTTTGCAGTTCGCTTTAATTCAGGAAATTTTTGTCCGCCGTAACCTTTTCTGTCTTCTGCATGACGTCGTGCACCCAATGAGCTGCCTCGTTGTTTGCCAGCTTTATATATTGAAACAGTATGTAATTTGTGTTTGTTGCAATTTGGACAATATTGCTTCATTTCCTTGGGAATTTTCATATTCAAATAGCCTGTAAAAATGTATGTTAAAATATCTTATTTGAACTTTCTGTATATTATTAAAGACCAACATCCAATTCTTGAACTTTCCCGTGGTTAACTAATGGCTTGATATTATCAACGGGCAATACAGCAACATCTTCTTTGAGAAATGGGCCATAAGTGTTAGAATCAACGCCCATAGAAGACGAAGAATCTTCAAGAAATCGAACTAACGCATATTTTATAGTTTTATCTTCTTTAAGGCTTTCAATAAAAGCTATTCGCCCTTTTCCTATTGCTCGATTTAATTTGGCTGTTCTTTTGGAAGCATCAATTAAAGGTTCTAAAGCATATTTTTCTTCTGGAGTAAGTAGATTACGCAAGTTTTCTTGATTATTTTGAATTGCCTTTGATAACCTTATGTTCATAATTTTTTCGGACATGCTTGATAGCATTTCACGTTCTTTTGTTATTATCATTTCAGGAACAGTTACTGGCACTTTGCCGAAACCATTTTTTTTAGATTTAATATAATTTGTAATGTCTAGATAAATTGATATAGGAATGTCTGTTAATTCGTCAGATTTTCTTTCAGCTTCTAAAATACCATAGACTTGTAAAAGAATATTTGATGATGACATTCAATATTAAAATGAATAATTAGGTTATAACCTTAATGAGTATTATCCGGAATTATAGTATTTGAACAAATGTGGGAAATCAAGCTATGGTTGCCAATTTATTTAATAGCAAATATACAGAGGCAAAAGTTGGCAATGTTTCAGTGCTTTTCTTAAAAGGTCCATATGTAATTCCTTTTAAAGTAAAAACCGGACAAAACGTAATATTAATTTTTAGAGGTTCGCTGCCAAGTACAACAGGTTGTGTAGATGGTTCGAATGATAAGATATCTTCACATTTTATTTTTGCAAATCCGCTTTTGTTATGTAACGAAGTTGGAAGACGAAAGATTCTAGATGTGTCAGGAGTAACCGATGGATCGATATTTGATCGTAATGACACAACACTTTGTTTAAAAATTTTATTAAATTTTGACTTTGACGAATATAACTTTGCAATCTTTTCAGAATCATTTAGAGAATCAGCCGAACTATCTATTTCATAATCAGTGAAAAAATGTGCCATTCTACCTGGCCATCCAGGTTGATTTGATGAAGGCATGTGTTGAATTAGTTGAGAATACGAAAATTTTTTATTAAAACCCAAATATTGTAATGATATTTCCTTGCACGATACATAGTCAACTATTTCCCTTCTTTCCCTACGATCCAATTTTTCATAGACAGAATTTTCTACAACTAAATGATATCCTTTGTTTCCAGAAAAAAAGGTTGAAATATTTTTTTGTGAAATTCCAAAATCTTGTACCAGTATATCAAATAATTTAATAGCTTCATTTTTAGTTGCGCCTAGACAATTTGAACATGACCAAGTTAAAACATTAATTTTATTATCTTTGCATTTTATGCAGCTATTAGGACGTGGACCCTTACCTACTTTGCCACAATTCTTGCAAATCCAATGATCGTGTTGATTCTTACATTTTAAGTTTAGTGCATCTGCATCAATATCAAAAGCTAAATCACTTCCTTTCCACTCTTTTTCAGCCATGTTTTTAGCTGGATGATTATAGTAAGAACAAGAGGCATAAACTCCTTTGGGAGATTTATAAATTATATTTTCCAAAAAATCAGAAAAATCAGAAACAGGAATATGTCGGTGCATAAATCCATCAAAAGACAAATAGCCAAATTCCCGTTCATTTAGTCGAGATGGCGAATTAATTCGATTTTTATTTTTTTTATAATAATCTCCAAATATTGTTTTTAGAGTTTCAGTGTTTTTGTCTAGTATTTTTTTTCACCGTGTTTGTTTTATTACGAAATTGTAGGGGATTTGTTATATTTCCACAAGCTTTGGTTTTAAAACAAAAGTCATTTGTTTGCATGGTTTTACAGCTAGGTACAGAATATTTTGTGCCACTGCCTTTTAGACCAGCAATATGTTCAACTTGATATCTAGTAATACTTTCACTGAAACCTAAGGAAGTAGGATACATTTTTATTACATCGTCGACATTTTTTCCAGCTCGTAATAGAAAAGTAGTCATTAAAAATTTTCCATAATGTTTCACCTGGTCACCGTTTTTTACCATTTCAATTGCCTTGGAAATACATGGAGGATATTCTCCTGTAAAGACTATATTCCTGTTATCTAACGGCGGTCTAGGCGTGGAATTTTGTATTTCTTTAATGATTTTACTAATAGATTTATTTTCGAATAAAGATGGAGGAATTTTAATTTCATCTAATTTGGCAATAATCATTTCATAAATTTCTGAGCGTAATAGTTCCACAATTTCTTTATGTTTAACATAAACAAAGCCTTGATCTACTAGTCTGTTGACCAATCTCCAATTAATTCCTCGAAGATGAAGAGAACGTGGAAGGTAACCAGTTAGAGGAATTTTATAATCCCATTTGCCAACAGAGTCGTCTTTTATTTCAATTGGTTGTATTTTTAATATAATTTCAAAAAGTTTTGGGATAACTGACTGTCGTTCATTCAGTAGAAAATTTTCAATTCGTTTAGATTCAGCTAAAGCAAATTTAGAAATTGCATAAGAATTGTTTGTAGATTTAATCAATAACAGAGCAAGTGGGAATGAAAGAATATCAACTTCAACATTGGAAATACTAGTGGGAGAAGTTCCGTGTTTGAAACCGTAGATTATACGATTTTTAGCATTTTCAAGTATATTATAGTCAGAATCTAATAAATCATTTATAGTAAAATTTAGTTTCTGAACGAAATCTCCTGTCTCAGGAAGGAATGGATATTTTGCATAATCTTCTTTTCCAACATCTACCAATTTCAATAACTAATCTAATCGATATAATAATATTGCCTCTTATATTATTTCAATGAAGGAGATATCTTGATAAACATCTATTTATCATATCAGTTCATACAAATGTCAAGTCCATATGAAGACAGAGCAGGCATGCTTTTGAAGGCAAAGAAAAAGGAATTGCGAGAATTGAAGAAAAAAATTTTATCAGAAACTGGCTTTTTTGGTAAACGAAAATTAAAAAATGAAATAAAAAATACAACTAAAGATATAGAATATCTAAGAAATGATATCTATCTCTATAGACGAGCTGTGGCATGGAATAAAAAAAAGGCATTAAAAACTATTAGAAGATAGTAAAATAATTATCTGTTCAGAAATTTAATCATAAAATAAAAAAATGTTCAATATAAAAATCAAATTCTTTATATATATTCGATTTTTTATTATATTTATGCCATATATTAGAAATGCAGATGGAAAACTCGCTAGAAAATCTATGAGTGTTTCAGATGTTTTTGAGAAAATAAGAAGTGAAAATGTAAAATTCATAGATTTGCAATTCACTGATGTTCCAGGAAAATTACATCATGTAACTGTTCCTACTCACACCATAAATGAAAATAGTTTCTCGATAGGTATACCTAAATTGGATGGTTCGTCAATTCGAGGATTTACAGGAATAAATGAATCAGATATGCTGTTAAAGCCTGATCCAAATACTTTTGTCATAGTTCCATGGTCAAATCCTGAAGCCAAGTATGCTAGATTGTTGTGTTCTGTTTATTGGGGTCAAGGTGTATCAACTCATAAAGGTGAAGCATTAGAAAAAGATCCTCGAGGAACGGCCAAGAAAGCTGAATCATATCTTAAAGAAAACGGATTTGACATATCATACTGGGGACCTGAATTAGAATTCTTTGTTTTTGATAGTGTAACTTGGGATACTTCAACACCTGCGTCGGGACAGAGTTACTGCATAAAAAGTAATGAAGCTGCATGGAAACCTGGTGGATATAAAGAATTCAATGAAGATGGAAAACGAATTTATCATCCAATTAGATACAAGGAAGGATACTTCCCTGTAACACCGCAAGATACATTAATGGACTTTAGAAATGACGCGGTGTTAACAATGGAAGATAGTTTTGGTATTGTAATTGATGCTCATCATCATGAAGTGGCAACAGCAGGTCAAAATGAGATAAACATGCTTTACGACTCGCTTGTAAATCAAGCTGATAGTGCTCAATCATTCAAATATGTTGTAAAAAATATTGCATTTCAATACAATCAAGTCGCAACTTTCATGCCTAAACCGTTGGCAGGTGACAATGGTTCTGGAATGCATGTGCATCAAAGTCTATGGAAAGGAACTACAAATGAATTTTATGACGAAAACGATGCTCATGCACAGATTAGTCAAACGGCAAGATACTATATTGGAGGTATTATGGCTCATACACAGTCATTAGCCGCTATAGTTGCTCCAACTACCAACTCGTACAAGCGACTTGTACCTGGATTTGAGGCTCCTGTATACATTGCTTGGAGCAGAAGCAATAGGTCGGCAAATGTCAGAATTCCCGTCAATCTTACAAACACACCTGCAGCTAAAAGAATTGAATTCAGATGTCCAGATCCCTCTGCAAATCCATATCTAGCTTTTGCGGCAATGCTTTGTGCAGGCCTGGATGGAATTAGGAATAAAATGGATTGTGGGGATCCAGTAGATGAAAATATTTATCTGCTTTCGCCTGAGCGAAGAAGACAAATGGGAATTAAAGAACTTCCAAAGAATCTCGGTGAAGCGACAGACGCTCTGGAAAGCGATAGTGAATTCTTGAAAGAAGTATTTGATCCAAACTTATTGGAATTCATAATTGAATTCGCAAGAGATCAACATAACGAAATCATTTCAAGAACCCATCCACACGAATTCGAATTATATTTCGACGTCTAGAATAAAAATGAATGGAGGATTTTTATCCTCCAAAAAATTTTTTTTATTTCGGTTTTTTAATTTTCCAAGCAATGACTTGGATTAGATCGCCTTTGTGGATGTCATACATCTCTCTTTCGGCTTCTGGTATTGCAATTCGTCCAAGGTCTTGAACTCGTACTTTGAATCGTGCCATTCTGCCTTTACCCAATTCTGGTAGTTGTTCTTTTATCAAGACGCTTTGCTTGTTAAGATAGTCAATGAGTTTGGAATATAAAATCTGCGAATCATCATGAATAATTTTCTTTGCTGTTTTCTTAGACTTCAATTTACTAGTCTTTTTCATATCATATAATACAAATTAGGATATTTAAGTTATACTTTGAAAGTATGTAAAAGTATTAATGTAAACTATCCAATATACGACATATTAACCTATGGATTTAAAGAATTAATCCGCCTAATTATTAAAAAAAAGGAAGTTTACGCCGAGAAATTAGAGTAATTCGTTTAAGAAATTAGAAATCATCAATACGTGATTGGAAATCGCTTGAAAAGTAAGACTTTCCATGCGAGTCCAGTGTTTTTGTAATTAAAGAGATGATGTGACTAAATGTTGGTCTTAGATAAGGAAGATGAGATTAAACGAAAAATTAAATCGTCGAAATAATTTTCCTATTATCCAATATACGACATATTGACCTATCGAAATTGTTTATGATTAAATTCTCAAATATAGTCATTGTAAAATATAATCATTGTATAGGTAAAATATGTCAAGGGTAAAAATTCAGGAATCTTCTGAGATCTCCTCAGCCGAGTGGTTATCAGTAAACCAGTTTCTATATGAGGTAAAACAGATTGACTCTGCATGTATATCAGTCTATTATCCATACGGTAAAGGACAGGAAACCATATCTTTGCTACAAAAAACAAAGAGGAAGGAGTCATTTGAAAAAATAGAATTAAAAATTGAAAAAAGAATCATGGAGCTTAAAAAGAGTCCTTCATCGGCAGGCAAGTCTGTAAAAACCCTTTGTATTTTTGGATGGATAATAAACGGCAAAGTAATCACCAAAGAAATTGGAACCTCAAAAAAATTACCCTACATCTACATGGCAAGCAAAAGACCATATATCAAGCCATTCCGTGACATTCTCAAAACCAATTACGATGTTATACTAGTAACGCTTGATCAAAAATCTGCAAGAATACAGAAATTTCATGGGAGTCAGATAGTCCAAGAAGATAAACTTAAAATTTACTTGCGGTCAAGACATAGGAAAGGAGGACAGAGTCAGAAAAGATTCCTTAGAGCAAGACAAATCAAAATTCATATTTTCTTCAAGAAAGTTGTAAATAGAGTCAAAAAGATGGATTCAAATTCCAAGTTAATACTGTTGGGTGGAATTGGTCCTGCAAAAAAAGAATTCTATGGTGAACTTGATTCGGAATTGGTAAAAAAATGTCGATTTGTAGAAAACTTGTCTTTTTCCACCCCAATTAGCGATGTTCATAAGAAAATAATCCGCCACCTGTACCAGCATAGAAGAAAATATGTTGTAGGAATTATTGAAAAATACGAAAACCTAGTCAAAGAAGGATTGACTGCGAAAAGAAACGATGTTATTTACAAGGCATTAGAAATTGGAGCGGTAGATACGCTAATCGTTTCTGCGGATTATCACACCAATTCTCAATTTAAAAAGATAATGAAGATGCTGGAGATTGCAAAAAACATGTCAGCTGACATTGAATTTGTGGCCTCTCCAAAAATAATCAAAAAGCTGGAAATTCATGATTCGGTTTTAGCCATACTTCGATACAGGATAAAATAATTTTTTGAAGAATTAATCCACCGAGTTTTTAAATTTATTATGCTTGTCAATTTCCTCATCAAGCATAATATCTGATGCAGCGAACCTGCTTTTCATCGTGGTCAATCGTTTCTGATTAATCAACCAACCCACATTAACAAGTTCAATTCTGCTTTCTGCTTTAATTGAATTAATATATTCATTCGATACAGCACCAGTCTTTACTCTTAAACTGCATTTTCCTGTATCATCTTCAATCTCCAGATCTCTGTATGCCATTTCCTTACCTGTTTTATTGGTATTCCACTTATCAAATTGTAGATCTCCTAACTCGACAATTACTGCGTCTTGTATGTCTATTCCCCACGTATTTTCTGTAAGATCTACTATCTCTCCAATTTTCATTGTTTTTGTTTTCATAATTTTATTTTACCACTCATAAAATCTACAAATTTCTCTTTCGTCTTTTCTTCATCCCAGACCAGACCATACTTTTTCCTCTCCTCAAGTTTCTTTATCTCGTCTACCAGCTTTCCATTCGACCAGTCAAAATAATCTTTATTTTTCAATTATAACTATTAATGAAAGGATTCTAATAAAATTTGTCTTGCATGTTTACTTAACTGATTTTTTATCCAATATACGACATGCTAGACCTATCGAAATTGTTTATAATTTCAAAAGTGGAATTATCGGTTTTGCCTGGTCCTAGGTTTTGCAATTTCGGATACAAGGTGAACAGTTCTTTGGTTGCAAACTGCATGGTAGGGTGTTCTGGTCCAAAGTTCTGTTTGCATATCTGTGCAACTAGTTTGTGCACTTGAGTTTCATCATAATAGCCGAATGTATGCAGGTATTCATGAGCAAGTATGGAGAAAATAAAGCTGTTGAATTCGTCCTTTGATTGGGCGAGTGTTTTCATTGCGTGTAATATGGTACGGTTAATGACTATGATATTACTTCCTGCAACATGATATGCTCCTATATGATTAGGGATTTCTGCGAGGATCAGGGTCAGTCCAGCACGATGAAGTGATAACGATGATTCAGCGGATTTTTTAACAAGTGTAAACACTTCATTGTAATCTTTAGCAGTTTTTAATTTGGAAATAAGAGGATATCGATTCATAGCATTATATACACAATTACAGTTTATATATTTAGTTGGTAAAAAAATACGCAATCCTTAACACATGTATAAACTACAGGTGCAAGGATCACATTGATGGTTGTATAACACTTCTTTAGTGGAATTAATCAACTTGAATATTAGTTTCGTCGTTGGATTTTTGTATAGGAATTTCTAATTCAAGCATTCCATTGGTAAAAGTCGCTTTTGATTTGAGGGAATCAAGTTTTCGACCAGTTGGAACGTCTGTGTTATACTTTCGATCTCCATTTTCAGCCTTGATTTGAACGGTTCCTTGGTTTTCTGTAATCTTAATGTTTGCTTTCTTTATGCCTGGTAATTCTGCAATAATTCGGATTTTGTTTCCTTCCTTATCGTCAATTACATCGACAAATGGTTCTCTGTATTCTTGAAGTGAATCTGCTTTTTGAATTTGTCGAGTGTTTTCGATGTTTCCAAATTCTTGGACAACAGGTTTGCCATCAGGTCCGATTTGCATAGTATATCCATAAAAGTATGGTTTACCAAATTCCATGTTTTTGGGAAAATTAATTTGGTTATCGATGAATATATTATCAAGGCTTTGTATCTCTCGATACATATTTTCGAAGATTTTTTCGATAAAATTATTTTGTTTTATGTCCATTGTAATATACCTCTGTTACTAACATATTGTTAGTAACTTGAATATATAAACATTTCTAGATTGGTTTTGTTTAGACAAATATGGATATTGTAGTTATCGCAATTGTATTTTCAGTATTATCAGGCGTAGTCCAAATAATAACTGTATAAACCCCAGTCCCAAATTCATCAATCAGTTTTGTAATGTCATCACTAATTGAAAAAGTGGTTTTGTCTGAACTGTGTTTTATTTCCCATTCTCTGGCAACTAAAACTATTGTTGTTTCAGACTGTATGTTTAGTACCTTCTCCATGTCTTCTTCAGTAAGTTCATCAGATGGATTTGGTATTATGTTACCTACAGACATAGAAGAGATGCATGAAAAAATACTGCATTGGTGGCCATAACTATAACGTAGAGGGGTCGACATCAGTTGCAGATCTGAAAGAGGAACAGGCGTTGGTTCGAAGAAAATATCAATATTTTGTAAAGTAGAATTAAATTGTATTTCACCAGATAATTTTAGCATGTTGTCAGAAGTAATAGTTGGATATTGCCTCCAATCGATGTAATCATGTTCAAAATCCTGTACAATTGATATACAGAAATCGTTCCAAGCTATTCCTATAGCAACATTATTGTGCATTGGATAAAGGAGGTTTTGTGAATGGTACCAGTCAGATGGTTCATCGCCTTCAACCATTGAATACTGATTCCAAGCTATCACTTGTTTGATGGATTCTTCAGTCCAGTGTTTTTTAAGATTAGGAGTTCCCAATACGCGTACGTTTTCCATAATGCCGCCTTCACCACCAGCTATTGAATAACGCATATAGGGCTTCAGTCCACTAGCGCTCCAATAACTAGTCATACAAGTGAAAAGAAGCTCTTCGGCGTGTTTTTGCGTAAAGTCATTATTGATCAAAACTAGTTCTTGTTCTCCATATTTTGATCTATCTGCATTAATTAATTCAAAGGCATACTGAACAAGTTGTTGCTGATCAATGCTCTCTGGGGATAGTATTACATCTTTTTCATCTGTGCAGGCAAAAATCAAGTCTGGAGCACCAGCATCAAGTTCGTCTAAAAAGCATATTTGTGGCTCGTAAAAAATAGTATCCCAGCTGAACCACAATACAGCTGTTGTTAATGCTACTAGAACAATGGCTGCAATATACAGAGTTTTCAATATAAGTTAATTATTAGTTTACTTATTATTAGCTTCGTCTTTTTCGTATAATCCATCCAATGTATGCAGCCCAACCTACGGCTACAACAACAATACCAATTTCAGTAATTGGTAATCCTGAACCTCCTGAACTTTCTGATCCATCGTCGGGAGGAGCTATTATAGTAATATCGGCCCAATTGCTTTGGTCCGAGTCGTCAGCTGAAACGCCTTTTGGATAAACTGTAATTGTTCTTTTGTCAGAGCCACTTTCGTCAAATAATAAAAACCGTACACCGATTGTTCCGCCGTATACTGCATTAATATCATTTGCATCACCAGAATCTATGGGATGGACAATTTCAAAATGATTGTAATTACCAACTCTACCCACCATTCCATCAACATTAATCATCTGATCGTCCAATATATCTAATCCAGGACCAACAAAACCGTCACCGACTCGATTTCTTGCACCAATAGAAATTGTATCCTCGCCAACATTAAATTGTAATCCATCGTGCCTTACATCAAAATCTATTGTAAAAATATCCAAGCCTACATTAACTATTTCATCCAAGGAGTTATCTGAAACTTTGGCAGCAATGTATAGAAATCGTCTATCATTCATAACATAAATGGTAGCATCTCCTTCTAGTATGTCGAATGTCACTGTAGCTGCATTACCCCATTCTTGAGTAGCTTCATTAATTACTCCATCTATTGTGGGTGCATTACTTGTATATGCTCCAAGAACATCTCCAGAATGGGCATTAACAGGAACGGTCCAAATTGAAGAAGTTAACAGTGTGGTTATTAATAAAAGAAAAAACCAAACAAAGTTCATGGATTTCATTTTATTCACTTGTAATAATCATATTAACTAATTAATAAATAATCTATTAAAATTATTATCGTATTTTAATATATTTGTAAGCATCAATTAAAGTTTCAAATGCATAATGAACTTTGGTGAATTGTTTTCTAAATTCAATAATATCTGTTTTAACTGTATCAGCATTCTCTTTATCAATTATTATTCGTGAAACAAAGTCTGCAATTTCTACCATTTCAGACTCTTTCATGCCTAATCTGGTGACCTCTGAGCTACCAAGACGAATTCCACCTGGATGGACATAATCTCTGCCTGCCTTTTTGTCACCTGGTAGGAGTTGTCGATTTACAATTAGATTTGCTTTTTCTAGTTCTTTCTCAAAATATCCACCATCACCATATTTTGAAGTATCCACCGCAACTTGATGTGATGCAGTAAAGCCATTTTTTTCACCAAGAACAACAAGTCCTTTTTCATTTAGTGATCCAGCAAGAGCTTTAGCATTTTTTACTATTTGTACAGCATAATCTTTTCCAAATTCTAACATCTCTGCAAATACAATGGCCTTGGCAGCAACACTATGAAGATGATGGTTACTTGTATTGCCTGGAAAGACTGATTTCTTTATATCGTCTGCATATTTGTTAAATGATAGAATCATACCACCTTGAGGTCCGGGCAGTGTCTTATGTGTACTAAGTGTCATTGTTTGTGCACCTTCGCGTAAAGGATCTTGAAATTGTTTTCCAGCAATCAGCCCTGAAACATGTGCAGAATCATAGCAAATGAAAATATCATGACCAAGTAAGAAATCTTTCAATTCATTCATAGGATGTGGAAAAAGGAAAAGGCTGCCACCGAACATAGCCATGTCGGGTTTATCATTTTCTTCAATCATTTTTGTAATTCTTTGTTTTGATTTGTCAACATCAATGTTCATTTCTTCTCGATCAAAGGCAAAATAATCAATGCGTAAACCGTGGACAAGACCAGCAGTACCTGAAAAATCCGATTTGCCGTGTGATATATGTCCGCCAGAAGGAATAGGCAGTGCAATCATCTTGTCATTGGGATTGGTGAATGCCGAATACACGGATAAGTTGGCACATACACCAGAAATTGGTCGCACGTCAACAAACTCTGCATTAAATAATCGTTTAGCTAAATCAATTGTAATTAATTCGACTTCGTCAATATATGTACAGCCAGCATAGACTCTTTCACCAGGCCATCCTTCAGCATATCTATTTCCAAAGTCTGAGATGAAGGCTTCTCTAACAGCAGGACTAGGAATATTTTCTGATGCTATAAGGGGAATGGATTCAGAAAACCAACTATGGTGTTTTTCGAGTAAATTAAACACATTATCGTATGCTTCACGTGACAAAACTATTACCTAACTATTTTCAAATATTAGACAAGATAAGTTTTATTATTATATTATGGAAAATTTGTAATTGCTTAACGGGCAAGGTTAAAATAATATACGTGAAAGTAATACGAGAATACAATCTATGGTTCAATACCCCTCTTCCCCTTCAATATAATGGTTTTACAATATTTAAATGGAAAAATTAACTGAGCGTTTGTTCAATAAAGCACAATATAATATTTTATTAAAAAAAGTCTGTAATTCGTTTTTGAAATAGAAGTTGTTTGAGAAGATAGCTTGTACCAATCCAGTCATCTGAATTAATTGTAAGTAGAGAAAATGCAAATCGTAAACAATCTGACAAGTTATCAAAAGAAACATGATTTAATTTTAATTGTCGACGAATGCTTTCTCTAACATTCCAAACACCAACTGGAAGTATGTAGCCAGGATGTATTTCTCGTAATAATATTGCACCGGCCTGTTTCCTTTCGTTACGTAGTGATTCAGCCACAGCCAGACGAGTTGAATAATAACAACCACCAACCTGAGCATATGTAGTTCTTCCTTTGTATGATTCGTGATCACCTAAAAGATAGGGATCAGTTCCCCAATTATTCCATGTTGTTTTGGGAAACCATGCTTCAATCCATTCAAATTGCCATTCAATTGGCAATAAGACACTGACATACAGGTTATCAAGATTTTTTAGATAGTAAACACGAAATTCGTCGATGGTGGGAAATTGTTTGATTTCTTTGATAAGTGATTTAGAAATAGTATCATCGACTGCGGTAATACTCCATCTGGTAGGAACGAACTTTCTCTTGTTCCCAATACCCAAGTTTCCAACGCTTAGTGTTTTTTGAATTCGTGATACAAGTACACCTTTGTTATATAGTTCTACAATTCCATTGGAAGCTTTCAAGTCACGATCATAATATGCTTTCTCAATTCTTTGGTCAACCGATATATTGTTAGTATGAAATGATTTTAACGGTGCAGATGGACCAAATGGTTGCGAGTTTTCATGAAATGACATTCGATCACGAGGTTTTTTTGTCAAGTTTAATTCCAAATCAACCGGTTTTGATGCCATACCAAGTTCTTGTATGTTTTCAACGAATTTTCCACCTTTGCTTGCGTCATGAATATTTAATGTAGTATTACCGCGAATTAACGAATGACGGAAATCAATTATTTCGTCAATAGATTTACCGTTCCATTGTTCAGGAGTGTCCAATATTTCGGTATTTCCATAATAGTTTGGCGTCATTGGACCAATGAAGACTTTTGGATATCCAAAACGTCCGACAAATACTCCAGGAGGAGTGGTTCCCTCTATATGTGTAGAGTCAGGATTTGTAGAAACTCGTGAGATAGATTCAGCTTTAGCAATTATCGGACAACGCGATTTACCACACAATAATTTTGTTCCGCGACATTCTAGACACATTTCAGGAGGGGGTTCATCAGTCGTTTTGATAAAGTTGGAAATCTGAACAGGTTTGCGAAGTGATTCTATTTTTATAATGTTATCGAGTGGTTTTTTATCTGTCAAAGACATCTAAAGTATAATGCCGGTTATAAAATAAAAATAATGTCGTCAATTTTTTTTCATTGTATCGATACAATGATATCTTTTTTTCACTAGTAATTCATGCTCAAATTCTTCTTCAGAGAACCAAATATTACAGTTTAAACAATGGAATTTTGTCAATAAATTAGGTTAATATTTGGAAATAATTAGTTTTTTCATTTTTTTGAAAAATGTCAGTCAAAAATATATTTAAATGATAACGAGGTAGCAAAATTAGAAGATGAGTTCAAAAAAAGATAAAGACAAGGGTCAAATGCCAGCGTCACAAGCTGGTTTACTTACTTTTTTTGGTGATGACAGTAAAGGAATCAAAATAACTCCAACAATAGTCATCGGATCATGTCTTACTCTCATTATAACATCTATTCTTCTTCGATTATATCCAGTTTTTTAGTTAGATTACGAGAAACTTTTCAAGATGGAATCATCTTATAATATTCAGAAAAGGTTCAGATTACTTTTTAGATTACCTTCCGCTCCTGCGTCTTTCTTTCTTGCGACTGCAATAGCTCTATCAATTTTATTCATACAGGGAATATTTGCAGAAAATGTTCGAAATTTAAATTTAATTCCTTTGTTTCTAATTTTATTTTTTTCGTCAATAATCATTGAAAGAATTATATTATGGAAACATCCGTTTGCCACATTCCGTAGGCTGTTTGCTGTATCAATATTACCAAACACAGCTTGGGCAGTGTTATCGGCTTTTGGATTATATCGTTTTACCGTCATAGGTTCGGAAGATGTGTTTTATGTAATGGCATTAATGGGAATGTTTTCTGCAATTAGTGTAAGAATATTAATTTTGGGTTCGGTCTTCTTTAACAGAATTTTGTATGGTGTATTAGTATCAATGATACAACCGTTAATTCTTTTTTCCATTATTCCATACATTCAGATGGGAGTTATTTTTCCTAAGGAACAGTTAATTCAAATATTAAACAAAGAACCATTTGCGTTTTCTGTAGGTATAATGATTCCATTGGCTTCAATGATCTATCTAATATTATTAAATAGAACAGGAGGAGACATTTTAAAAAACTCACCAGTCAAATTGCTGCAGGCGTTTTTGCAGGCTTGGGTGGTTGAAAGGCCAAAATTATTCGAAGAATTATTTGACAAACTAAGTTTGGAAAAAGATGTGTCAACCAAAATATTAGAATTTAAAACAAAAACCAATCGAAATGTTCTAATTGTTCCTGAAGTGCATCCTGGACCATTTTATCCTATTGGAAGTAGTAACTTACCATTTGATTTGTGGAAATGGTTTTCTAATGAAAAATACCAACCATTGGTTTTTCATGGAATTTCTGGACATGAACACAATCTACCTTCAAAGGATGCATTAGAAAATTATCTAAGTTCTATGAAAAATTTTCAAGATATTTCAAATGGAAATGCCTGTACTGAAGCTATTTCTGTAAATGTAGGCAAAGCTACAGCCACAGGATTTGGAATCGGTGATCATGCATTAATTATGATAACATTATCGCCACATGGTATGGAGGATTTTCCAATATTTGTCAGAGAGAAAATCAATAAATCAGCTCTGGATGTTGGTTTCAATGGATTAATTTTAATTGATAGCCATAATTCACAAGGTTCAAATATAATAATGGAAAATTGTGAAAATATAATAGAAGCTTCTAATAGATTATTGCGGAAAATAAGATTTCTTCCACAATTTACTTTTGAAGTAGGTTATGCACATTCATCGCAATTAGATTTGTCAATGGGTGAGGATATTGGGCCTGGTGGAGTTGGCATGATTTTATTAAAAATTAATGATAAGACTTTTGACATAGTTTGTGTTGATGCAAACAACATGGTTTTAGGGTTGAGAGAGAAACTGATGGCAAAGAAGTCTTCTATCATAGAAATTTGTACGTCAGATACACACTACAATGCATCTAAAGTAATGAATAAATTAGGATATTTTCCATTTGGGGCAACATCATCCGAGGAGGAAATTTCGTCTATTATAAATAAATTAGAAAAACGAGCAAAACAATCGTTAGAAAAAGGAATATTTTCAATCAAATATAATACAGCGCGAGTGCGAGTATTGGGTTCTTCATTATTAGATGATTATTCAATTGGAATGGATGAGGTATTTAATTTTGCAAAAACCGGTGGTGTATTTTTGTTTCTTATTACGTTGGTAATATATTCACTGGGTTACACTCTTGCCAAGTAATCACGGCATTGGGAACCAAATCCAAGGTTCGCCCGGTGGAAAATATGTCGGATAGCAATCATAAACTTGGTTGTTAAGTCCTTGGTAGCGGACATGATCAGATGTATAATGAACACAAACAGCGATTTCAATATTTTCTCCTATGTCTAACAGTTCCAAAGGTATGCCTGTGAGAAGTTGGGTTTTTTGTGAGCCTATCAGACCAGGAAAGTCATCATTCATCAGAACTTTAAAACCTTCTTCTGTTACATCTCTAAAAATTCCTCCAGTTAGTTCATCCCCTGCTGCTGCACTAGAAAGAGGATTCCATACCGCATCAATTGAATAATCAGTTATATTATCACGATCTCTATCGATTCGAACTCGCCAGTTTAGTAGTTCGTCAGTTGCTTCAAATGGTTCAGCAGCACTTGCTAATGAAGAAGCCAAGTTTCTTGGTGGTGCTTTTACAACATCAATTTTTATCCAGAGCCAATCGTCTTCCACCCAAATTTTGACTTTCTTTATATCAACCCATTGAAGAGTATCATCTAAAATTCCTGGTGGAACAAATTGACCGGGAGAAGGAGGAACAAACTCTGAATCACCCAGTGGATCGTATGCTACAACACCTTCTATTCGTTCACCAATGTCAAAAGCTGCATTTTCTTTAAACAACTCTCCTCGGCCTGATTGTCGTTGATCTGCTATTAAATTGTCTGATAAGATAGCATAAGTTATACCAAGTACAACCGCTATGAAAACCACCCAAAACAAATTTTTTCGAATAATACTAGCCATTACAGGGTTTTAATTATCTTAATTAATCTAATTAGTTTTGCTAAGATAGGGAAAAAAATTGAAATTTGGAACATCGGGCATAAGGGGAGTTTTTAACGAAGAAATTAACAGTCGTGATATTATAAAACTGGGTGAATCAGTCATAGGAAATAATATGGGTGAGAGGTTTTTCGTCGGATTTGATTCCCGAAGAACGTCCATGTTATTTGCGAATGTCCTAGTTTCTTCTTTAAGTTATTTTGGAAAAACCGTAGTAAATGGTGGTTGTTTGCCAACTCCAGTTATTGCTTATTCGATCAAGAAAGGCAAATATGATGTTGGTTTTTCAATCACTGCATCACACAATCCGCCACAATATGTAGGAATCAAAGTATTTGATTCAAATGGAATGGCACTGCCTGAAGAGATGGAAAGTATGTTGGAAAATTACAATGAGCAATCAAATTCACATGCAGTAAGATTTGGAAAGATATCATGTAATAGAAATTATGAAAATTTATACAAACATGAAATAACAAAAATGTTTTCCGGCACAAAAAGAAAATTCAAGATACTGGTTGATTGTTCAAACGGTGTAACGAATAATTTTACGCCGGTAATTTTGTCAGAGTTGGGACATAGTGTAACGTCATTAAACTCTCACCGCAGTCATTTGTTTCCTGGTCATGACCCTGAACCAATTCAGGAAAACTTGGCGTCCACGGTATCCCTTATGAAAGAAACCGATTTCGATTTTGGGTTTGTACATGATGGCGATGGTGACAGATTGGTAATAATTACAAAAGATGGAATAGTTCCTGATTATGTTTTTTCATATCTCATTATGTCAACAATTCTGGAAGAACGAAAGGGCGATGTAGTAATATCAATCAATTCATCAAATGCCTTGGAAGAGCTGGCTGTAAAAAATTCCTGTGAGTCAATCAGGACTCGTTTGGGTAAAACGTTTATTTTATTGGATAAAAAATCTGGAGTTTTTGCAACAGAGCCTAGCAAGGTCATAGATCCTGTTTGGGGTCTGTGGGAAGATGGAATATATGCTGCTGTAAAGCTCGTTCAATTCATGTCAAAAAATGATATTTCAATGACTGAAATGATTGGCAGGTGTCCAAAACGTTACTACAATCAGAAGAATATTACTGGAGTATCATTGGATATTGAAAAAGTAAAGTCAGAGTTCATAAAGAGATTCCAGGACCAGATATCAGGCATTCAGGAGATAGATGGTTTGAGGTTCATATTGGACAAGGAATCATGGGTTTTGTTTAGGAGTTCCGGGACAGAAAGAAAAACCAGAATTTATGTGGAAAGTTCTGATCAGACTCGGAGCAATCAATTGATGAACGAGGCGGAGAAAATTTTATCGGAATTTTAATTTGAACAGTCTGCTTCCAATAAGAATTACTGACCATAGAAAGACGGTCAGGATCATGCTTGTTGCAGCCAAAAGTTCAACGCTTCCATTCACGAAAAGATCCCAGAGTATAGCTGCAATGACTTCATTATGTGGAGTTACCAAAAAGATAATTGAGCTTAGCTCCCTGAATGTTAGGACAAATATATAAACCCATCCGGATATCATCGCAGGTTTTAGAAGCGGCAAAATAATTGTTCTGACAGTGGTTGTCCAATTTGCACCAGTCACTGCGGAAGATTCTTCCAGTTCCTTTTGGATTTGAATTAGTGCTCCTGATGCAAACCGAATTCCTTGGGGCATGTACTTGACCAAGAATGCAAGTATCAGTACAAATATTGTTCCATAGATGCCGATTGGAATTGTTAAAAATGTCCATAGCAACCCGAGGCCTAAGATAAATCCAGGAAATGCAAGGGGCAATGTACCAAATCCTTCCAGCAATCCTGCACCCTTTATTTTGCGACGTTGTGAGACATAAGTCAATATGGAGGCAATAACCACAACTAGGCTTGCCGAGATAACAGACACAACAATGCTGTTTGTCAGGGCATTGATTATTCTTTTTTGTCCAAGAACTGTTTCATAATGCTTGAAAGTCAGGTTTCCAAACAAGTTGGTCGGGTCCCAGAACGGTTGTAATGAAAGAAGTAATACTGTTCCAAATACGAGAAATATGTGGGTAAAAACGTAAGTTGCCAGTACAGCAGTTCCCGCATATTTCCATTTTCCAAGTTTTAGGATTCCAGTACGATATCCCCTTCCAGTTATTACTTGGTACTTCTCTCCTCGCTTTGTTGCCTTTCTGTACAGGTATACCGCTGTAAGTGTGATAACCAAAATTATGCTGGCGTATGCAGTGCCAAGTCCATAGCTTGGAGGTATGTTCCAAACCACAGCTTGGTATATTTGGCTCATAAAAACGTCAATGCGGGCAGGCAAACCGATCATTGCGGGAGTTTCAAATGATTCAAATGCAAGGATAAACGTCAAAAGAAATACAGAGAGGATCGACGGCAGCATAAGAGGGATGGTAATTCTTCTGAAGATCGTGAAGAGTGATGAACCAGCTATACGAGCTGTTTCTTCCAATGATGGATCCATTGTGTAAAACGCTGCTGATATCACAAGATATGCAAGAGGCACGAGTGATATTCCCATTACCCAGATCATTCCGTACATGGTGTATATATTGAATAACGGTTCGGTTACATTGAAGATGTTTCTATACCAGACGTTGATTAAACCGGAATTTGGGCTAAATAAATATATCCACGCTAAATTATCCACCATCCCTGGAAGGATAATTGGAAGTATTGGTATAAACCGGAATTGATTCCTTAGCGGTGCGTCGGTTCTGGTTGTAATGAAAGCTAGTACTGTTGCAATTGAAACGCCAATAATTGCACTGCCAAGCGCATAGATTAGTGAATTCTTTAACAGGACGTATGTCTTGGGATCAGAAAATGCAAACTTGTAGTTGTCAAGTGTCAGGTGCCCTTCACCACCGGGGTTGCCGCTCCAAAAACTTCCAAAAATCAGAAAGGAGACAGGGTATATAATCAAAAATAAAGTGACTCCCAGCAGTATGTAAAATGTTGCTGATGCGGGTGATATCTTGGAAAGTATGTTTTTTAACATGCGAGATTATGTTTATCTCATAAATTATCTATATTAAACCTGTTAGAATTATTTTAATGAAAGTTAATGTCTAATTCTGTTTCTGTATAGTGGATTTGTATAGTAAAAACGATATTACAAGTATTGCAAGTAACAAAAGCCCTATCAATATTACAAATATGTAATAAATCACTCGGGATCCAATTTGTTCATCAGGGGATAGACATTCATCAACCAAAACGCATGACTCTTCTGAATCAGGCATTTCGCTTTGAGCTTGTACAGAACTAATGAATATAGGCATTATTAGGAAAAAACTGAAAATAACAATTGAGAAATGGTATTTTGAAATCAAATTACACAGCATAAATCGACTGTATCATTATTGAAGTTATTGATAATCAATCATGGATTTTAGTAAATATGAGTTTCTGTAATTCTTCGATGTTCTTTCCAGTTTTTGCAGAAATGACCATTGTTATATTATTATTTTGGAAATTTAAAGTCTTTAATTGCTCATCTATCTGATCGTTTGTCAACAAGTCCGATTTATTCAGTGCAAAAAATATTTGATCGGTTTTAACTCCCAGTTCATTCAGTGTTCTCATACAACTCTTGAATTTCTTTTGTAATTCAAATGAAGAATCGCTGATATCTACCACAACAATGATAATATTTGTGTAAAGCAGCTCTTCGAGTGTAGACTTGAACGCAGTTATCATGTATGCAGGCAGTTTGCTGATAAATCCCACAGTGTCTGAAAGCAAAAACGGTTCACCGTTGATTGTAATCCGTCTTGTTGTTGTGGAAAGGGTGGTAAACAGTTGTTTGCTCTGTTCATGGAATTCCCCTGTCATTTTATTGAACAGTGTGGTTTTTCCCGACGAAGTGTAACCTGCAAGAGATATTGTCTTGAATCCAAACTTCTCCCTCCCTTGTCGATGGAGCTCCCTGTGTTTTCTGACCTTTTCCAGTTTTGGTTTTATGGTTTGCATTTTATTTTTAATATCATCATAATAGACATCAACTTCGAATTTTCCAATTCCCATGAATCCTGGTTGTTCCGCAATTCTAGTAAGGCGTACCTTTTCCTTTGCCCTGATCATTTCATATTTGAGTTTGGCCAACTTTATTTGCAGTTGTGATTCTTTGCTTGATGAGCGGCTCTCAAAAATTTCAAGAATAAGGGATTCCCTGTCCAAGATTGGTTTGCGGAGCTCCGAAGCCAGGTTATAATTTTGGCGTGGCTTTAACAGTTCGTCGAAAATTATTACGTCCGGATTGAGATCTTTGGTGGTTTCCTTGAGTTTTTCCAAGACTACTGCACTTATTCCGTATTTTGGTTTTTTGAGGAATTTTTTCTTGACAATGTGCACTATCCTATATCCTGCTGCATTGCACAGACTAATTGCCTCATTCAATGCGTCGTGTCTGATATATGTTATAAGAATTGCAGATTTCATTTAATCTATATTATAATAATCTTGTTATTTTAAGACTAATGCTATACAATATTATTGAAGTTATTGAGCTATTTTTAAATCAGAAAAAATGGTCTTTGATTTTTCCTTCATACATAATAGGAATTTCCTTGAGCAAGAGTCGATGGAATTCAATAATCCTGTCGCTTTCATCATTAACATAATTTAATAATTTATCAAATTCCCCTGCGTCATAGTATTCCTCAGTATGCTTTCCTGATGGTTTGTTGACTAGGGAGCCCAAGCTGGAGCCTTTTAGCTTTCCCTTGTTGTTCAAAATTGCAATTACACGTAAATCCACTGATGCGTGTTTGAATAAGTCAATGTACATGTAGTATAGTTTTCCACGTTCGAGAAAAAATTTTGCCTCAAAATTTAGATTAAAGCCCATAAATACAGGAAACCCTTTGATGTTATTCATGAATTCTAAAAATTTTTCCAGTATATCCTTTTCACTTGTCTCCCATTCCTTTAGAATTGTCAATTCTGATTTTTGTGAGCCAGTTAGATAATCGATTTCTGCGTATTGAATTGTTACAATTTTATCTGTTGATGGTTCAAGTCCCAGAGTTTCAATGTCTAGATAATATTTTGGCATGTAATTAATTGAATTTATCGTGTAATAAATCTAAATCCGGTTGTGTTTTTGGATATGCATTTATGTCTGGGAAATAAACAATCTCTTCGCCTGGAAGAATATTTGATATGGAATATTTTGCGTTGACATTTTCATTTCCTGGAACACGAACATAGCTATTGCCGATCATTTCCTGGCCTTCGTCAGATAGCAGGAACTTTATAAGAACGGTTGCAGCCTCCTTGTTTTTTGATGCTTTCGTTATGGCAATTGCGTTTGATGTTGACATTGCAGGAAGGTCAGAAAGAATCAGTCTTTCAACTGGTCTTCCTTCTGCCTTTGCCTTGATCAAGTCATGATATAATGCATTTACGGCCAACGGGGTTTTTGCATCAGTAACGGAATCAGTAAGGTCGTCAAACAAGCCAAATTTTGTGGGTTTGTTCTTGGCAAGCCCGTGAACAAATTTTGTCCATTTCTCTTCCCCGAAAAGGTCCTTTATTTTTGTGAGCCAGTGAGCGCCAAAGGTACCCAATGTAAGATCGTGCGTAGTGAGTTTACCTTTCCACTTTTCATCTGTAAGATCAAGGGCTTCCTTCGGTAAATCGTTTTCATCAATCGCTTCTGGATTGTACATTTGGACAGTAGGAATGGCGAGAACCGAAATCCAATAGTTGTCATAATGTTTGTATTTTAACAAGATTGAGTTATCAAAATTATGTGGAGAAAGTATTCCCAAATTTTCCATCTGCAGCATAGGTGCTGTTGATGCAATTAATACATCTGCGGTGTCTTTTCCTGCTTTGGTCTCATCCATAACAGCTTTTGCCATTGGAGGAGGAGTTCCATAAACATATCTGCGATTAAAATCTAATTGGATGTTCGGATAATGTTCTTCAAATCTTTTTTGCCAAGGTTCAAACTCATCTATTTCAACAGTGCCATAAATTTTGATTGTTCCACTAGTGTTACTGCTGTTTGTATTTGACAAATTAATTCAGGTTTACTTTTTCAGTACAGTTTCGTAGTGAATACTGTCTAACATGACTCGGTGCAAGTCTAATTTGAAGAAGTATCCTTTACGGAACTCCTCTTTGTAAACATCATTTTCGCTGTAATTGTTTAGGATGTCAATGATTATTTTTCCGTGTCTCTCATCAGCTTCTGCGTGCTCGTCAAAGAAGAATCGTCCTTCTTCTGTAATATATGAATAGTGTTCGTTGAATGCTTTAATGTACTTCGCCATCTTGGCTGGCACGGTGAATTCGGTTAATGAGGCTCCCGCTCCCCACCTCCAATCTTCGTTTCTTGCTCCATAAGTGTAAGCATCAACAGTAATTTTAACTGGGGCGTAAACTTCGCCATCAATTACATCGTTTCGTGAAAGACCCAGGTCTTCACAAAAACGAATCCATAGATCAGGGTGGCTTGGGTGACCTGAATCACCTGCTTCTTCACCAAGTTTCTCTATCCAAAGAGTCCTAGCGTCTTTAGGAAGTTTAGATAAAATTGCTGCATCCTTGTTTGGAATCGAGTTGTGGAAATAATAACGATTTATGGCCCATTTTTGAAGCTGTTCCTTTGACAGTTCGCCATTGAGAAATATTGTCGTCCATAGATGGTCCTCTGGGTACCTTTGACGGCCTTCGTATAATAATTGATTAACAAAATCTGATTCTGTTTCTGCTTGCATGATGTAATTATTATTTTAAAATTTAATATAAGTTTTTTGAGAATAACTTGAATTAGCTAAGGAATTTTACAAGTTGCATACCTAGGAACAAGAAACCTATGGCCAGTATGACTGACGCAAATATGTAAATGAATGCGTCTGCAAGCCTGTTCTCCATGACCAGATTAATCACGTCCAATGAGAACGTGGAAAAGGTGGTGAACGCTCCAAGTATCCCTATGGTCATAAATTTCTGCATTGGTTCATTCGATACCGAGAACAGGTTGAAGCTTTCAATTGTAATTCCCATCAGAAGTGAACCTATCACATTGATGAGAAATATGCTCCAGGGAAAGTTTGTTCCGAACATTATCGAAATTTGGTTTCCAAGAAAATATCTGAAAAGCGCTCCAAGCGCCCCGCCAACAGCTATTGCAATTACAGTGATCAATGTTTTTCCTTAGAATTCTCTTGTTTATAATTTTATTATCTGGGATTGTTATTGAAAAACTTCCAGAGCAAGTCAATGGTTCCGCCGCTATGCCGACCAGTAGGAAGGAAATTGTCCAAGTAACCATGGCCCGCCTCGTGCACACTGTAAAGCATAACCTGCCGGTCGTTTGAACAGTTTTC
>Ga0207966_1000238_pt1 | contig 31287 bp, 31 predicted proteins | sample Knorr_S23_td_NAD_FD_185611 | JGI IMG/M metagenome (GOLD analysis project Ga0207966, IMG submission 185611) | Marine microbial communities from Southern Atlantic Ocean transect - Knorr_S23_td_NADW_ad_2500m_LV_B (SPAdes) (version 2) | ecosystem: Environmental > Aquatic > Marine > Oceanic | place...
CACCCACATGGCGCTGGTGGAAGCCAAACGCAAGGACATCATCCCGTTCTGTCTCACCGTGGACAAGGCGGGCCACGATTACCTGAAGAGCATGTGCGGAGATATGGGCTACGAAGTCCTAGCCGATATCTGGTCCCTGCCGGAGCGGCTGCCGATGCTCTACCGCCAACTCACTGCGGTCAGGTAGCCTGAAAGGTACAAGCAGCACGAAAGAGGGCCGTCCTTTCCAGGAAGGACGGCCCTCTTTTTTGTCCGTCGTTCCGGCGAAAGCCGGAATCCGGGTCTGCTGCCCTTTATGCCCCTCGCTCCGCCGGTTCATCTGTGACGCTGGCCGTCCGGAAACGCACACTATTCCCACTGTAGGCGTTCAGCGATAATGGGACACTTTTAAGGGCAGAAAAGCATGCGGGTGGTGGTGGGTTTGGACTCCTGGTGCAAGGTGTAGATCTGCCGCACCTAGGAAGGAGCCAGAAGTGTCCCAGAGCAACACCGGTCAAGCCCAAGTAGCAGAGACACTAACTTAAGAGACCAAGACTTTCATCCGGCAGGTACGGACCAGGACTCACAGGAAGTACGCCCCGGAAGACAAGATCCGAATCGTTCTGGAAGGGTCCCGTCGGGAGGTGAGCGTCAGTGGCCTTTGCCGGCGGGAGGGGATCAAGCCCGGTGCCGCGGTATTCACCGCGGTCGTGCGTAAGTTGGTGTCCTATCTGATACTCAATAACCTGGGAGACTTGCTGCGTCTTCCCGGGTACCAGCATCCATACCATAAGTACGCCTTCAATCTGGGCGAGGTCGCCATCACCATCGGCCTCACGTCCTACCTATTTCATACGATGGGGACCAGCGGAGATTTCTTCACGCTGACCGTAGCCGCTGCCGCGGCGGCGATGTACCTGGTCAACACTACATTGGTGACAATCATCGTCAGCCTGGAGATGAAGATAAATCCGTTCGTGTTCTGGTGGACGGGCACACGAGCGAACGGGGCCGCCGAATTGGACTTGCTATCCTTCGGCTTCCTGGGCGCGGTCGTCTACGAAGAAAGCCCATGGGCCAGCGCTGCTTTGATCATACCCGTAGCGGTTATCTATCTCGCGTTCTCCCATCTGGCCAGCGCCAACACCCGCTTGGAATCGCTCCAAGACCGGATCGTAAGTACCTCAAAATTGGCTTCCATCGAAGCTTTGTCGTTGAACCTCGCGCATCAGATCAAGAACCCGTTGGCCATCATCCTGGGGCGTTTGGACGGGCTGCATGACGGGTTTGGTGATGGGACCATTGAGCGCCGCAATGTCCAAATAGCCTTGGATGCTGGTTGGCGGGTCCAAGAACTGACGCAGATGTTCACCTACACCGGCCGCCGAGAATGGCTCTTGTTGGACGTGCGGAAACTCTTGGAAGAAAGCTTGGGTATGGCCGGGCTTAGGACATCCAAGGGCATAGAAACGTGCTGGTCTTGCGCCGAGGACTTGCCTAAGGTCCATGGAAACCCGGCCCTGATTCGTGAGGCCTTATCCAATTTTTTCGCAAACGCGATGGATGCGGTGAATGACGGTGGGCGAATCTCTGTTGAAGCCATTCGGGACGGCGATAATGTATCGGTCAAGATCATCGACAACGGAATGGGCATCCCAACCGGCGACCTGATCCACCTGTTTGAACCGTTTCACACCACCAAACCACATGACCAGGGTTTGGGCCTATTTGCCGCCAAGCAAATCCTGGAGATGCACCGGGGCGGTGTGGAGATGCAGAGCGCTCAAGGCGTGGGCTCAACGGTGACAGTCACACTACCACTGATAGGGCCAGAAGCCCCCGTTAACCCCTTCGAAGAGGAAATGGTCTCGGTGAGATGATTCCTCCGGCGGCTAGGGGGGATGGCGGTGGCGCGGTCAACTCAGGATGAGCGCCTACTGTGCGTCATTGCTTCTCCGTCCTTGGTCAATTCGTGCTTTCGTGGAAGGACAGAATCCACGCATGCCGCCCCTGGCCCATCTATTCTCACGGCGATCACTCCGGGGAACTCGGCAAGGAAGCAGGCTGATCAGATCTCTTCCACCAAACGGCGGAGCTCGATCAAGGCTTGGTTGGGGACGCGGCGTTTGATGGTCACCCGACGGGGTGGCAGGCGCATCTCCATCTCACGTGTTATTTCGCCGTTGGTGACGGATATGTAGGCGAGTCCCAGGGGTTTCCCCTCGAACTCACCCGGTCCGGGCACTCCAGTGACGGCTACACCCAGGTCAGCGCCTAGGTTGCGGCGCACCGTGTCGGCCATGGCATTGGCCGTTTGCTGGCTCACCACTCCGTGGGCCTCCATGACATCAACGGACACTCCACAGGCTTTGAGGACGGCGCCGTCGTAGGCAACGCTGCCGCCTTTGAAATAGCTCGAGCAGTCAGGACCGTCGGTGATGCTGTTGGTCAACGCGCCGCCGGTACACATCTCAATGACCGCTACGCTGAGGCCCTTCTCCAGAAGCGACTTGCCAGCCGCCTGCTGGGGTGTCTCATCATCGTAGCCCCAGATATACTCGCCCAAACGCTCGTGAATCGCCTGCTCCACCGGCACGATCATCTTATGGGCGGACTGGCTGTCCTTGGCCCTTGCGATGACTCGGAGATGGATGCCGTCGGCTTTGGAGTAGATGCCCAGATAGGGGTTTTCCACTCCGAAAAATTCAGAGACTATCTCGTCCACCGCGCCTTCGGACATCCCCATCGTCTTGATATTGCGGGTGATGGTCACTTCGTCTTCGATCAGTTCGGCCAACTGGGGCTCCACCTGCTCTTCCCACATGGAATGGTTCTCAGCCGGCGGGCCCGGCAGGCAGATGACTATCTTGCCACCTCGTTCCGTCCACCAACCGGGGGCAGTGCCGTTGCGGTTGGGAACGAACCGGGCGGAGGGAATCAGATTGGCTTGTTTGAGGTTGTGTTGGGGCATGGGCGTGCCGCGGGCGGCGAAATAACGTTCCAGGTTTTCCACCACTTCTTGCTGCACGGTGGGGGTCTCGCCGAAGGCCGCGGCGATGGCTTCCCTAGTCAGGTCGTCCTGGGTCGGCCCCAGCCCGCCGGTGGTGAAGATGATGTCCGAACGTTCCATCCCGCGCTTGATGGCTTCAGTCAGCCTGGGGAGGTCGTCGCCGATGATGGAGACCCATTGCAGTTCTATGCCCAAGGCCGGCAACCGGCTGGCGATCCAAGAGGAATTGGTGTCGGTCAATTCACCCATCAGCAGTTCGGTGCCGATGCCCATGATCTCTGCCTTCAATTCTTCTCCTAAGCGCTCCGGGTGATCGTCTTGACTCCTACCCTTGGATGGGCTGACTGGCTATTCCGCCAGGACGGGGTCGGTGGCTAGGGCGATGATCGGGTCTATGCGGGACGTGAGCACGCCGTAGAGGTTGGTGTCCTCGCTAACTAGGCTGCCTGCAATCACATCTACGTAGCGGAACTTCCCGTCGGGAGTCAGCCCACCGATGTGGAACTCGATGGCCGAAAGGCCGCCCAACCGGGGAATCACGACGACTGTGTCTGGCGGTTCCAGACCATACTGGGCCGGATCTACGATGTTATGGGCAAGTATCTGGTCCAGCCGGGGGCTGAGCAGGTCCAGCAAAGCTTCGGCCCACACCTCCTGGTCCACAAGCTGGGGGGTCTCGCCGTCCAAGAACCACCTTCCGGTGCCGTCTTCGATCACGTACTTCGTGGATTCCTCTCCCCGGAAGAACTGGACCAGCAGAACGTCCCGGACATCGATCCGGTAGAGGCGGCCCACCGGAGGGTCGAAGGCCAAGCGGTTCACTACTTGGGCCCATTCGATCGGCACGGTGAATACATGGTCATCGCCGACCAGGCGGGCGTATTGGTTCTCATTGTCAGGAGTGGGGATGCCCAGATGAAACTCGATGGTGTTCCCGTAGCGGTCGAAGACCGTAACCGAAGTCTCGGGTGGTTCCAGTCCGAAACTAGCCGCATTTTCGATGGCGACCGAAAGAGGCCGAGTCACCCTAGGGCCGCTGAGGAGTAGTGGAGTGCCTCCCCACCGCTGCTGGAACACCGGTATGTCGGGACTCACTCCTGGTTCCCCCGCGATGTACCAATCCAGGCTGGCCGGGCTGCGGAAAAAGGCGATCTCCTCGCCTTGATAATTCAATTCCAACGCGATGATGTCACTCTCGTCGATCCGGTATAGCCAGGGGCGGCCCTCTTCGAACTCGTTGGAATCGGTGAACCTGAGAACCAGGAAGGTCCCTCCGAAAATCAAAAGGACCACCACCAGTAGGATTGAGAGTCGTAGATTCATAGAAAAGACCTGTGGAAAGGGTGGGCCTGGTCAGGCCGGATGCTAAAGATACCAGATTAAAAGGAATTACCGGCGCACCCACCAAACGAAGGCGGCCATCAGTCCCATGATTCCCGGCAGGAACAACCAAGACGAGAACCTTACGAAGTCATATTCATTTGCGTCCAGATTAAATTCCCGGAAGGCGAACATCTTAGGGCGGATGGAAACCAAGGAGAAGTCGCCGACCAAGAAGTTGGCCGAATTCAAGAACAGGTCGGACCCGCCACCTTGATTATAGGAGTTGTTCGATAGGAAGTCTGAATCGCCGAAGACGATGATGTCTGAGATTTCCGACGGCTCCGGCTGGGAGGTTGGCACTTCGGTGCCCACTTGGCCAATCGACTGTACCCGGACAACGGGAACGAAGGGGCCAGGCTGGTCTGCCTCGGGGCCGCTGGTGATAGGTTCGGTTCGGTCGGGCTCGTTGATCAGATAGCTGTTGGCCGAGGTGGCTGCCAGAGGTATCCCGGTCCGCAAAGGGTCCTGCAGCAACCCAATAGCCGTGGCGCCAGGCATGAATACACTCTGAAGCCGTTCTCCCTTGGGCACCGTGATGTCCAAGGGGGCCTCAGGGTTGAAATTCTGCAGGCTCAGGGTCTGGGGCAATCCCGGCACAGAGCTACCCACATCCCGGATGTATCCGGTGGATATCAGCAGGCCCCAATCGGCGAAAAAGTTTCTGAAAGATGCTGGCGAGTCGGGTTCGGCCAGGAAGATCATCCGGCCGTGCTCCCTTCTGAGTGAGCCGTCCAACTGGACTCCCTCCAAATATCGGTCAAGGGCCAGTTCGTGGGCTTCAGGCAGGCTTGAAGTGGGTCCGGCGATCACCAACAAAGCGGCGTCCAAGGGCACCTCCAGATCGACATCAGTTGGTCCCCAGTTCAGCGTCTGCACCCGGTAGTTGTCGCCCTCCAGGCCGGACCGCACGGCCGCGTAGCCGTCGGACGTTCCTGAGTTGACATCGCGCTCTCCGTGTCCGGCGAGGAAATAGATGAGCTTTTTCTCGCTGCCGGTGGCAATCAGGGTGCTGGTGACCAGGTCCTGCTCCAGTTTTGTATAGCTGGCGTCGGTGGGCCGCAAAACGTCGAAACCCTCACTGTCCATGCCCTCCACCACAACGATCTCAGTGACGAACCCGGTGGGGCGAGCCCCGAAATACTTGCTCACGATCTCTGGTTTCAGGTCGGGGTCAACGACGCGGTAAGTGAACTTGCTGGTCCGGGAATCGAATTCTTCGAGTGTATTCAGGACCTTGTTGCGCCGTTGGGCCAGGTCGGCCGAGTCGGAGTCCACCGCGTCTTTGTAGAAAGCGGTGGCCCGGACGTCTTCGCTCAGGTTGCTGAGCACGTCCTTGGTCCGAGTACCCAAGCTGAATTGGTTGGTGGCGGTAACATCCATCCGGCTGTGGTTCTCAAACGAAACAACGTTTGCCACTATCACGATTCCGGTAAAGGCCCCGACCAATAGCAGTGTATTGGCCCCATACCTGCCGGTGCGGCTGACAAAGGCGGTCAGGACATTGCTAAATAGGACGGCTCCGACCCCACCAAGCAGCAACAGACCAATCACGATGTCGATGTACCCGTACAGGCGCATCGAGCTGATGAACGCCACCACGACGATGCCTGAGACCAGGCCGATGATCCCGGCGAAGACCAGTGGGCCGCTGTGGATTACAACCTGGTCAAAGGCCGGGTCGAAAAAGTTGATCAGTGGCTGGGAGAGGACTTCATCCGTGTCTTCAGACCTGGCCTGTCTTGAGGCTGACTGGCCTTCCGCCTCGGAGGCGGGGCGATCGGACCGCCGGCGCCGGCGCCAATCCCTTGGCCGTTGGTTCCCCGGGTCTTGGCCTGCTTCTTGTCCCGCATCCTGGTTGCCCGCGTCTTGATTCGATGGACTCGTCATGCTAACGCCACCTGCGGGATTCTAAGGTCCGTATGGACAGGAACAGGAAGAATGCTATGACGCTGATGAAGTAGACGATGTTCGTGGTGTCGATAACACCTCGGGAGAAGTCATCGAAGTGGCCGCGAATGCCCATCTCGCCGATGATCTCGCCAGCGAGGCCGCTGACGGAACCGAACGCCCGGTCAGCGAAGAACAGAGCCAGCAGGATCCCCATGGCGACGACCGCGGACACGATCTGGTTATTGGACATCGTCGAGGTGAGCAGGCCCACCGCCAACGCAGCCGCGCCGTACAAGAAGAACCCGAGGTATCCGGCGTAGATCGGACCCGGGTCCGGGTCGGCATAGACGAAGAGCAAAATGGCATAGAAGAACGACAAGCCAACCAATACCAGGAAAAACACCAAGCTTGCCACGTATTTGCCGATGATTACCTCCCAATCGCGGACAGGGGAGGTCAATAACAGTTCAATGGTGCCTAGCTTGCTCTCTTCGGCCAACAGCCGCATGGTCAGCGCCGGGGCCAGCAGGATGAACATCACAATGGCGCCGTCAAAGAAAGGGACCAGAGTGGCTTCCGGGAAGGGGTCGCCCAGGTCTTGCGTGAAGAAAAACCCGGTTAATGCGAGGAAGATCAGGCCGACGATATAGGCGGTTGGACTGCTGAAGTAGATTTGAATCTCTTTCCAGGCCACAGCCTGGGCTGTCCGCATCCTTACAACTCCTCATGGGTAGTGAGGCGCAGGAAGATTTCTTCCAGGCTCATCCCGACCATCTGTAGGCCCCGCAAACTCCAGCCGTTGCTGATAACCGCCTGGGAGATCGCGCCGCGCAGGTCCTGGCCGGCTTGGGCCTGAATGGTATAGGTGTGGCGGCCGTTGTTGTTGAGGTGGCTTACGTCGTTAACGCCTCTGACCGCCTTGAGTACCGGGAGGATCTCCGCGGCAGGTCCGCCGACTTCCACCTCAAGACGATCAACCCCTTGCAGGCCTTCGGCCAGGTTCTTGGGGGTGTCTTCTGCGACGATGCGGCCTTCATCGATGATCAATACCCGGTCGCAGAGCATGCTTACTTCGGGAAGGATGTGGCTGCTCAAGACCACGGTCTGGTCTTTTCCCAGGTCCTTGATCAGCCGCCGGGTCTCAACCACCTGGATGGGGTCGATGCCGATGGTCGGTTCGTCCAACACCAATACTTCCGGCTCGTGCAGGATAGCTTGAGCGATGCCGACACGTTGCCGAAATCCTTTGGACAGCTTACCTATCTGGGTCTTCCGGTAATCGCCCAAACGGCAGACACCGATAACGTCGTCCAAGCGCGCTTTGATGCTCTTGGGAGGCATGCCTCTTAGGGTACCCATGTACTTCAAGTAGCCGTTCACCGACATATCGGTGTAGAGCGGCACGGTCTCGGGCAGGTAGCCCACCCGGCGTCGGGCTTCCAGCGATTGTTCCACCACATCGTAGCCATCCAGGGTCACCGTGCCCCGGGTGGGGGGCATGAAGCCTGTGAGGATGCGCATCGTGGTGGTCTTTCCCGCGCCATTGGGGCCTAGAAACCCCAATATCTCGCCTCTGCGAACGCCAAAATTGACGTCCTGAATCGCAGGATAAGGACCGTAGTAGTGGGTCAGGCCCTCGGCCTGAATCATATCGGGCTGCAAACTATTTCACGTCGTCGGGCCCGCCTGGGAGAACTGAATCTAGCCTGATTGTGCCAGGCCACAAGTGATGATATTCTATACCATTGAATTTGCCAAGGAGCGCAAATTCGTTATTTAGCGTATTCATTGTTTAATTACCCGGAGGTTGGATGCATCTGGTTATCGACGGTTACGGCGGGGACATCGACAAGATGTGGGACGAGGACCTGGTCCGAAATTTCTTGTACGACTACCCCGATTCTTTGGATATGACCCGCATCACCGAGCCCAATGTCCTCAGATACGATGCCCCCAAAATCGAGGACTCCGGGGTGTCCGGGTTTGTGATAATCGCCGAGAGTCATATAAGCATCCATACCTTTCCCCGCAAGGATTACATCAACATCGACATCTTCTCGTGCCGGTCTTTTGATCACGAGCAAGCATTGGAAGACGTTAAAGAAACGTTCGGCCTGACCGAGGTTAAGACCTGGCTTCTGCAGCGTGGCTTAGAATGGCTGGATGAGCGCCAGGGGCTGGCCGAGGCGCAACAACAGCGCGCCGCCCTCGAAGCCGGGGGATCGGCCCAAAACCGTGCTTGAAACCGGGCCGGCCTCGTTGTATCCTTTGGTTCCGCATAACTTCCTCGCCTTGCCTCCGGAACAGTCTTCCCTTGAAGCCGCCAAGGTGGCCCTGATCCCAGTCCCCTATGACAGCACGACCTCCTTTAGGAGCGGCTCTCGGGACGGACCTGAAGCCATGATCACGGCGTCCTATGGTCTTGAAGATTACGACTTCCAGCTTGAAGTGGATGTCTCGGAGATCGGGATCCATACCACCGGCGCAGTTGAACCCCACATGGCCGGCCCCGGTCCCATGACCGAGCGGATAAATGACGTGGTGGGGACTTATATCGGGCTGGGCAAGACCGTTGGATTGCTGGGCGGAGAGCATTCCATAACCATCGGATCGGTCCAGGCCCATGTTGAAGCCTACCCCTCCCTTTCAGTCTTGTATCTGGACGCCCACGCCGACCTCCGGGATGAGTACATGGGCACCCCATTCGGGCACGCCTCAGCAGCCCGCCGGGCATATGAGAGCTGCCCCATCGCGCTGGCCGGCGTCCGCAGCCTGTGCCAGGAAGAACACGACTTCATTGGGGATAACGGCGTCCCGGTCTGGTATTGGGACCCCGATATCCGGTCGGGCAACCTAGACGAAGTTCTCGGAAGCTTGAGCGACACCGTGTACGTCAGCGTTGACCTGGACGTGCTTGATCCTGCCTTGATGTCCGCAGTGGGAACCCCTGAGCCGGGGGGGATGACCTGGCATCAATTGGTGTCGGTGCTGGCCAAGGTGGCCCAGTCCCGCCGCATCGTGGGCTTCGATGTTTGCGAATTGGCTCCGGCAGACGGTCCGCCCGCCTGTTGTTATGCCGCCGCCAAACTGGTCTACAAGCTGGTGGCCTACGCCTGCGGGAGCAGGTAGGAAAACTAGGTCAGGTCCCGTGGGAGAGTCATGTCGGGTGTAGCGGGTCCACCGGCCGATGTGAGATGCTGAAACTACATCAGAGTTAAGGAACCGTACGGCTGGACCACTCTAAGGGTCTCGGAACAAGTGGGTTAATGGCAGCATCGTTACGTTTGGGCCGCATCTTTGGCATACCTGTCGAAGTCAATGTCAGTTGGATTCTTGTATTCCTGCTGCTGACCTACCTGCTTGCCGGGCAGTTTGACGACGTCCGGCCGCACTGGACGGCGGCCCAGACTTGGTCGGTGGCCGTGGTTGCGGTGGTCCTGTTTTTCCTCTCGGTCTTGGCCCACGAACTCAGTCATAGCGTCATGGCGCTGAGCAAGGGGATACCCGTCCGCGGAATCACCCTCTTCATATTCGGCGGCGTCTCACGCCTGGAATGGGAACCGCAACGCCCGATCACAGAATTCGTGGTGGCCCTGGTTGGACCATTGATCAGCATACTTCTGGCCGGGATATTCGGCGGGGCCTGGTATCTGTTGGGCCGCGGCGATTCTGCTCCGGAAATGGTCTTGCTGCTTCTGGCGTGGACCAATCTTAGTCTTGGGGTGTTCAATCTGGTGCCCGGTTATCCCCTGGACGGCGGCCGCCTGCTTCGGGCCGGTATCTGGGGCATCACCGGTGATCACCGACGGGCGACTCGGATAGCGGCGGGAATGGGCCAGGTTGTCGGTGGGGCGATGGTGCTGGGTGGCGTAATCATCGCGGTATTCTGGGAGCCGGTGGACGGAGTGTGGCTCGGGGTCGTGGGAATGTTCCTGTTTTCCATGGCGAGGGGCAGTTTTCCCAAATAGGGCCGTGCCGCCGGATGCGACCGGACCAAAGCTGACCCAACCAAGCTATGCTAAAATGGCTTCACGAACGAAATCCGGCCACGAAGGCCGATGTAGATACGGATAAAAATGACGGTTGACGGCACAGTTTACCTGGACCATGCCGGCACGACGCCACTAGACTCCAAGGTTCTAGAGGCCATGGTCCCCTACTTCACTCAGCGCTTCGGGAATCCTTCCAGTCTCCACTCGGTTGGTCAGGAGGCGCGTTACGCCTTGGACGAGGCCCGTGAGCGGGTGGCTGGCGTATTGAATTGCCGGTCCAGAGAGATCGTTTTCACCGCGGGCGGTACAGAGTCGGACAACGCCGCCATCCACGGTGTGGCGACTGCTCTCCACGAAACTGGGAATCACATAGTTACTTCCAGCGTTGAGCACCACGCGGTGCTGCACGCGTGCCAATACCTGGAATCCCAGGGTTTTGAGGTCACCTACCTCTCGGTTGACGCCGATGGTATGGTGCAACCGGAGGCGGTCTATAACGCCATAAACGAGCGCACAACTCTCGTATCAATCATGTATGGCAACAACGAGATCGGGACCATCAATCCCATTTCCGAGATAGCAAAGTCCGTCAAGAAGCGGGCCGAAGAATTGTCCCGGACCATCGTTTTCCACACTGATGCGGTGCAGGCCGCCGGTTACCTTTCGTTGGACGTGGCCGAGTTGGGAGTGGATCTCTTGAGCCTGTCCGGTCACAAGTTCCACGGGCCTAAGGGCACAGGCGTACTCTACATGAAACGAGGCTCCCCGTACCTGCCGCTGATCCACGGCGGAGGCCAGGAGCGGGAACGCCGGTCGGGAACCGAAAACATACCTGGAATTATCGGCTTGTCCGTAGCCCTGGAAGCGGCAGACACCGTGAGGGGAGAGACTAGCCAACGTTGCGCCGCGCTCAGGGACCGGATCATCGATTCGGTTTTGCAGCAAATACCCGGCAGCCGGCTGAACGGTCATGCCACGCAGAGACTGCCCAACAATGCCAATTTCTCGTTCACGGGAGTGGAAGGGGAGCCCATCCTGCTGGGACTGGACATGGCGGGGATCGCCGCTTCCAGCGGCAGCGCCTGCAGCTCGGGTTCGCTAGAGCCCTCCCACGTGTTGTTGGCCTTGGGACAGTCGGCCGAGATCGCACGTGGCAGTCTGCGGCTCACGTTGGGGCGCGATAACACTGAAGACGAAGTGGAATACCTGCTGGGAGTATTGGTTGACCTGGTGCAGCGGCTGCGCCAATTGCCCAGTTTGACCACTGCCGGCTCGTGATGTTGCTGCTCTCGACAGTGGCGAGTCGTCCTTAACACCCTTCAAACGATATTTTCTGATGCTCGGAGTACCGGCTTGATTTCTAAACGTTCGATCTTTTGGCTCGCTCTGATCCTGATGCCCTTCGTGATGGCGGCGTGCAGCGACACGTCCTCTTCACTCGGTCAATACCACGAGGGCCGGATCCTGTTGTTGAACGTCTTAGAGATCGACCGCACAGACGAGCTTCTCTACTCGACCATCGATCCGGAAGATGTGATTCGCAAATGGCGGATCAAGCCCTCAAAGGCAGGCCAGGAATTGTTGCTGATGCGCTTCAAGGTGGAGAACCATGTTGCCGTGAACACTGTGCTTGTGGTTGACGAGCAGTCGGTGGTGATCGAGGGCTTCTTTGAGAATGACTACCGGCCCATCAGTGTGAACCGCACGGTAATTCTGGACCAGCGTGGCCAAGGTGAAGGGACGGTGACTGTGGCGGACGGGGAGTGCACGGATCACGCCCGGCTGGTTGTGAACGCGGGGACTAACGTCCAGTGGACCAACCGCGGGGAATCCGGCACCGCGATCCAGTTCGGCGCCGGGGCAGTGCCTGGTTTGGGTGACGGTCTAGTCCAGATCGCGCCGGGAGGGTCTGTATCCAACCGGTTTGACCAACCAGGAACCTTCGAATATCGGTGCAGCGGCGGCGATGGCTCCGTCCAAGAGGCCCAGATTTTGGTTGAAGCGTCCGACTCGGTCCGGGACAAGAAAGAAAACAACATCCTCTTCTTGGAAGGGTCATTCGACCTGCCTAGGGGTACCTCATTGGACGGCTGGATGGTTTTTGAGATTCCCAAAGGCACCGAGATCAAGACCCTGCGCTGGCGAGCAGGAGACAGCATCACCGTCCGCTTCTAGCCGGCGTTCGCCGTCCAACTGGGTACTCCTACAGCGGACATGAATCATTTAACGATTAAGCGCCCGCGCGCTCGGCCTTTTTTTCGCCGCCGGGTTAGAATCTAGGCCATATCTTCAGGGGGCCATTTCCGATGCGCCGGTATCTGGACATGCTGGTCTACGGCGGTGAAAGAAGAGTAACGCCGGGCGCTTCGCCGCCGGTCTGGCGGCGGCTGTTCCACATAGTCGCCGGGTCTTCCATCCCTTTGGCCGCCATATTCATCCCCGAGACGCCTATGGTCTGGGTGTTGGTAGTCCTGGCCGCCCAGGGGATGGTCTTAGACTTGGTGCGGTTCCGGGTTGGCTGGCTTAATTCGCTGTTCATGCACTGGCTGGCGCCGCTTTTGAAGGAGGACGAGGAAGTCCACATCACCGGGGCCACGTATATGCTCATCGCCGCCCTGATCGTTTTCGTTTTGTACGGAAAAGAGGTGGGCATACCGGTCATGTTCTTCCTGTCTCTGGGCGACCCGGCGGCGGCGATAGTTGGGCGGCGCATGCCCGGGCCCAGGATAATGGGTAAGTCTCCGGGCGGCACGGCGGCATTCATCGCGGTCGGGGCCGCCGCAGTGGCGGTCTTGGTAGCGGCCGACGGCATCGAACACCATTGGGCGCTCTGGGTAGGCGCCGGAGTGGCCGGAGTAGTGGAACTGATTTCGCTGCCGCCGGACGACAACATGGCTATTCCGCTCCTGGCGGGCACAGCCATGTTCTTGCTGGGAGTGTAAAACCCTCCGTCTCCGGGAGGCCGTGGTTCCCCTCACCTGAAACTTGACTTAGGCTGGCCCTTCGACAGGCTCAGGACGAACGGAGGAGGGGTGTGTCCTTACCCAAAGGGAAGGCGAACCATTCGCATCAACGCCCTCTATGCAGCCCCGTCGAACTGGGTTATTTCCGCCCGTTCCCGCTGGAATTTCACGTAGGCCTGCTTGGTCATCAGAGGCCGGTGATTGGCTTTTACCTCTTTGGCCCGTTTGGCCCCGTCGGCCAACAGGTCAATGACGACCATGGCCATGATCTTGGCCGGCACGATGACCGCCGATTCGTAGTCGGTTATGACGTATTCCTTGCTGTGGCCCGGGCCGACCGCTCCGGCCGTATAGGGGTGGCAGGCCGGCATTATGTGACTGAGGTCTCCCATGTCGGTGGAACCACCCCGGTTGCGGCGGGCCGGCATAACCAGCGTGGCCTGTTCCCCCACCAGGTCCACCGCAGTCCTGCGGAAGATGTCCTGCAGTTTGGTGTCGTGGCGCATGGGTAGATAACCCGGAATAGTCGTGATGTTTACGGAAGCGCCGACGGCCAAGGCCCCGGCCTGGAAACAACGGTCCACTGCCGCTGAGTTCTCCACCACGACTTTGGGAGTGGAAGAACGGACTCGCCACTCCAGCCTGACATCTGAGGGTACCGCGCTGACCGCCTCGCCGCCTCTGGTCATGATGCCGTGGATGCGGACGGTGTCATCGGCCCGGTGAGTCTCTCGAAGAGCATTGATGGCCTGGATGGCAAAGGATGCCGCGTTCAAAGCATTGACGCCCCTGTGGGGAAGACTCCCGGCGTGGGCGCCAACCCCGGTGTAGCGCACAAACTTCACCACATGGCCGTTACTGGTGCCGCCCATGGCGAACCGGCGCTCGCCCATGTCGCTGGCGGTGTGGCACATCATGGCGATGTCCACGTCGTCGAACTGGCCAAGGCGAATCAACTCCTGCTTGCCGCCCAGGAACTCCAGCTTGCCCTCGTTACGCATCTCTAGCCGTTGCTCGACCTCGATGAATTCCTCGGCGGGCACGGCGAATGGGACAATCTCCCCGGATAATTGGGCCATCACTTCGGGCGTAAGCAGGCCCATGGTCGCCCCTAGCATCATGCCGATCTGGCAGTGGTGCCCGCAGGCGTGAGCGGCCCCGGTGTCGGGGTCGGCGTGGGGGTGTTCGGTCACGACCAAGGAGTCCAATTCTCCAATCACGGCTACGGAAGGGCCGGGACCCGCGCCGCCCTTGATACGGCCTTTCAGTCCGGTGAGTGCCAGGCCGCTTTCGTGTTGGATGCCCATTTCCTGGAACATCTCGGCGACCAGTTGAGCTGTCTTGACCTCGCGGAAGCCGGCTTCGGGGTTGGCCAGGACCTGCTGGGCGAGACCCACGATCTCCTTCTTGCGCTTATCGATGGTCTCGCAGGCCCGTTTCTTCAGTTCTTCGATTGTTAGGGCAGGTGTGGTCACGTTTTATCCGCTCTTAAAAGTCTCTTCGGATGCGAGGTTACGCATGAATTTCAGGTATTCGGGGATGGACATATCAGCCCGCTGGCCTCCGGCGACGCTATTGCCGTGGGACGCATTGTCGCCCAGCAGATCGATGGCCGTGTAGGCCAGGGCTTTGGCGCCCTTGATCACCGCCAAAGCGTAGTCCTCGACCACGTAGGTTGCGCCGTGACCCAGTCCGGTGGCGCCGCCCACATAGGGGTGGATGACCGGCATCAGACGGCTGATGTCGCCCATGTCGGTGGAGCCGCCGCGGTGGTCCACGTAACCGACGTTCTCTTCCCCCACCAATTCGGCGGCGTTGGCCCGGAAAATCTCCGCCATGGCTTTGTTCTGTTGCAGGGGCATGTAACCGGGAATGGTCTGGATCTTGACCTGGGCGCCCACCGCCATGGCCCCGGCCTTGAGCGCCCGGTCAACCTTGGCGTTTGCGTCCATGAGGGCTTCGACGGTCCGCCCCCGGACGAATGTCTCCATCCGCACGTCGGCGGGCACCGCGCTCACTGCTTCGCCGCCTTTGGTGATGATGGGATGGACGCGGATGCTGTCCTCGTCCCGGAAGGTCTCTCGGTTGAAGTTGATGGCGGTCATGGCCATCATGGCGGCATTCAAGGCGTTGATGCCTAGGTGGGGAGCGCCGCCGGCGTGAGAAGCCCGGCCGATGAACTGGATGCGTTTGGCCACGGTGCCGTTGTTGGTGTTGCTGATGCACATCAGCTTTTCGGCGGGATTGCTGGTGGTGTGGAGCATCATGGCCAGATGGACGTCGTCGAACTCGCCCAGCTTGACCAGTTCCGGCTTGCCGCCTAGGAATTCGATCTTGCCCGCCCGGCGCAGATCGTCCCGGTATTCGATCTCGATATATTCTTCGGCAGGCACGGCCATGAAGGCGATGCGGCCGGCCAGATTATCCAGAACGTCGTGGTTGGTGAGGGCCGTGGCCGCGCCCAGCATCATGGCGATCTGGCAGTGGTGCCCACAGGCGTGGGCCGCGCCCGTGTCCGGGTCGGCGTGGGGGTGGTCGGAGACGATCAATGAGTCCAACTCACCCAAGATCGCTAGGGTTGGTCCGGCAGAGGTGCCAGAGGCATCAGCCCGCACGCCGGTCACGGCTAGTCCGCTCCTGGGCTGCATCCCCAGAGCGCCGAACTGCTCGGCCACCAGTCTGGCGGTCTTCAGTTCGCGGAACCCCGGCTCGGGGTTCTTCAGTATGGTCTTTGCGATGGCGGTCAGTTCATCGGCCTTAGCGTCGATGATCTCAGCCGCGCGGCGTTTCAGGTCCTCTTTCGAGGGCATTGGGCAAACTCCATATATGCCGCCTTTCAGTCGGGTTGCCTATCAGGCACGGAGACGGCGGGATTGATTGTAACAAAGGCGGCTTTGGATGGGTATAGCGGAGTATAATAGCCGGGCTGCGGACCTAGACTCAAATCACGCCTCGGCGAATCGCTCGTAATCATCCAAATGAAGATAATCATCGCTCCTCAGGGATTCAAAGGCGGCATCTCCGGACTGGAGGCTGCCCGGGCCATCGCTCGCGGAGTCCTGAAGGCCGCACCGGACGCTGAGACGGTGCTGCTTCCCGTGGCCGACGGCGGCGACGGGACGCTGCACGCGCTGGTGGACGCCACTGGCGGCGAGATTTTTACAAGCACGGTGACCGGGCCCATCAACCAGCAGGTGGAGGCCCAATGGGGCGTAATGGGCGACGGCCGCACCGCCGTGATCGAGATGGCCAGGGCCTCGGGGTTGGCCATGGTGCCGCCGCGACGCCGCAACCCAAAGGTGACCACCACACTGGGGACCGGCCAGATACTGAAAGAGGCCCTCGAGAGGGGCTATGACCGGGTGATCGTCGGACTGGGCGGCAGCGCCACCAACGACGGCGGCGCCGGCATGGCCTCCGCTTTGGGCGCCAGGTTCCTCGACTCCTCCGGCCACGCCCTTCCCACCGGTGGCGCCGCGCTGGCCCGCCTTGACCGCATCGATACGTCAGGGGTGCTGACGGCTATCGCCGATGTAGAGGTCGTCGCCGCCACCGACGTCACCAATCCTCTGTGCGGGCCCACCGGCGCCTCAGAGATATTCGGCCCGCAGAAAGGGGCATCGAAAGAGGTAGTGGCCGAGTTGGACGGCGCGCTGCTCAACCTCGCGAAAATCATCCAGAGGGATACCGGACACGATGTTCTGGACATTCCGGGAGCCGGGGCGGCCGGAGGGCTGGGCGCGGGGCTGGTTGCATTCGCCGGGGCTAAGATCCAGTCGGGTATCGACATGGTCTGTCAGGTACTGGACTTCGATCGCCACCTAGCCGGGGCCGATTTAGTCATCACCGGCGAGGGCCGGGCCGATCTGTCAACGGTGTTCGACAAAGCTCCTGTGGGAGTCGCCCGGCATGCTCAAGCCCACGGTGTGCCCACAGTGCTGCTGGCGGGTAGTCTGGGCGATGGACACGAAGAACTCTACAAGCATGGCGTGGCGTCGGTGCTATGCATCTCTGACGGCGCTATGACCTTCCAGCAGGCCCTGGGCCGGACGGGAGTGATGTTGGAGGGTACGGCGGAACGCGCGGTGCGGCTGTTCCTGCTCAACCCCTAGCCTGCCTAAATGACGCCCCGGTCCCGTAGTTGCGCCAATTCATCGTTTCCCAAGCCCAGGTAACGTTCATAGACCAGGTCGTTGTCATACCCTAAGGGAACTGACCCTCGCCAGATCCTTCCGGGCGTTTCGGAGAATTTGGGGATCACACCGATGCCTTTGACCTTCCGGCCAAGCTGCAGGTCTTCCCACTCGGTATGGATCTCTCTAGCCTGGTAGTGGGGGTTTTCCGCGATGGCGCTGGGAGTCATAACCTCGCTGCAACCAACTTGGGCGGCGTTCAATTTCGCCACGACCTCTTTTACCGTGCGATCTTCGAGCCAACCCCGTAATATGGCGTCGAATTCCATCCCGGCGATGGAACCCACATCGTTCCTGGCCTGTTGCCAGTACCCGTCCGTGGTATCCAGTCCAAGAACGGTGCACAACCGGTCGAAGACAGCGCCTAAAGCGGCGACAACTACCATACCGTCTTTGGCGTGATAACTGCCGAAGGGCTGACCCCTTCCGCTCTGGTTCCCACGGCGATCGTCGTCGATGCCCGTTTCGAAGTAGTCCACCATGGTGCCGGACATGACCTTGTGCACGGCTTCGAATTGCGCTAAATCAATAACCTGGCCCTGACCGGTGCGCTGGGAGTAGATGTAGGCAGCCAACGTTGACCACAGGCACATTTGGGCGGTGGTGTAATCGGCGGCCAAGGGCCTGGCAGTCATCGGAGGCTCTGGGTCCGGGGAACCCGTGATACCCATGGTGCCGCCGAAGGCCTGGCCTATGGGGTCGTAGGAGACACGGTTAAGGTAATCAGGATGGCCGCTCTGCCCGTACCCGGACACATGTGTAATCACGATAGCGGGGTTGACGGCCAGAACCGTTGCGTCATCCAATCCCCAATTGCTATACGTGCCGGCTTTGGAACTCTCCATCCAGATGTCCGCCTCGGCGATCAATCGGAGAAACATCTCCTTGCCCTCGGGCACGGTGAAATCCAACGTGGTGTAGAACGTGTTGCGCCGGTCCTGGAGCCACAGAGCGTTCATCCTGGGCTCACCTTGACCACCGATCGGTGTAGAAAGACTTCGGGTGACGTCGCCTACGCCCGGGCGCTCTATCTGGACCACTTCAGCCCCCATCTCCGCAGCCAGGGCGGCAGCGAAAGGCTCGGCAACGACGGTTCCGGTGGAGAGGATGCGCACCCCTTGGAGCGGACCGAATTGCTCCGGTAGAAGCGACTCCGGCCTAGAAGTCATTTAGACTATCCGCTCTTTCGCGAAGTTCACCACCTGTTCTGAGAGTTCGATGGACCGTTCCGCGTCGATCTCGTCGAAAGCCTCGGAGCAGGTGCCGCTGGGCAGGAATTCGGGGTACCGCGTGATGTAGTGGTACTTGTCGAGCTGGCGGGCTTCCGACTTCACGGTGTCGAACATCATGTCGAAGAGCTTGGCGTCCTCGCACAGGTCCAGCAGGGAATGGCCCCATACATCTTCCACGCGCTTGTGGTACAGGTAGGCTTTGATCGCCTTCTCCGCCGCCTGCTGTCCCATGAAGCAGGCCAGGTTGTGCCGGCCTCCCCCCTTGAGAAAGCGGGCGTCATCTAGGTCTTGTTCGGCCTGGCGCAGCCAGCGCGCGCCCTCTGCCAGGTAATCAGGCATTGTTAAATATCTCCCGTCCTTCGCGGCAGGCTTTGGCCAAAGCCGGTAGTTTCTCTCGCATATCATCGAACTCCGCCGGGGTGTAGACGAGGGTGTCTATCTCAACTGAGCTAGGCAGGTGGTACGAGAAGAAATCGGCGCGCCGTCCAAAGGAATATTCCGTGTCATGGACGATGATCAACTCGATCTTGGTGTCCGGTTTGAACTCCCCGGCGGCCATGTCGCCGGTCAGTATCACTTTCTCCACCCCAAGGATAGGGATCATTTCCTCGATGGCTACCAGGTCTCGCTCCAGCATCTGCCTGCGGAACTCGCCAAATCCAACGCGCATTGGCATGTGGTTTTCCTTTTGGTGGGGTTGGTGTCTGGTTTGAGAGATGGGGGCAGGGGAATTTCGACCCTCATCCTAACCTTCTCCCTGCCAGGGAGAAGGAATTTGGGTTCGCGCTCTGCGTTAGCCCAGGATGACCATGTGTACTTCTTTCGGGCCGTGGACGCCTTCTACGATGGTCATCTCGATGTCGGCGGTGCGGCTGGGCCCGGTGATGAAGTTCAGGTAGCTGCCCATCTCGCCGCCCCGCTGATGATACTCCAGCCGCCGCAACAAGAACAGGTCGTCTAGCGACTCCAGGATGTCCTCAGGTCGCACCAACGCGATATGGACCGGCGGGACCAGCGACACCAGGCGGCTCAACCCGCGGCGGGGCAGAACAATCAGCGATCCGGTCTCTGCAAGGGCGTAGTCGGCTCCAGTTATCCCGATGCCGGACTGCCTGATCTCTTCCCGCAACGCCTCCCGGGGAGTCTCATCGTCCCGGAGTACAGTGGTTACCTTTAAGCCCAGGTTAGCCAGTACGGCGTCCACCGGTATCTGATCGAACACATCCTGGGCGGAACGGACGATATTGGTGGCCTCGGAATCGCGGGCTACCGACTCGATGTAGCCGATGGCCTCTTCCACCCCCGAAGCGCGGTGGACGTTCCAGCCGCCTAGGGCCGCCATCTCGGCCAGTTTGTCCAGGAGGGCGGGCAGATTCTCTTCCAGCTTGCGGTGTATCTGGGCGGCCTGGTCTTCCAGTTCCGCCTGCGTCTCAGTCAGCCTCGGGTAGGGTTCGGCCGGCGGGACATCTTCGCGGCCCAGCGCCTCGCGCACGGACCGCAGGAATTCCGCTTTTGGCACCCCCAACATTTCGCCGGACTCAGGAATCGCCACAGGACAACTCCTTTTTCCAGACTTCGTGGAAAGTCTGCTTGGGCAACATCGGAAGGTCTCTGGAACGGGTCCATCTCGACAGCGGAGGCAGAGGCGCCATCTTGATCCATTTATCGTCCTTGGTCAGAGGAGAGAATGGGATGAGCCGCTCCACTTTCTGTAGGAAACGTCCTCCGCGCACAGCCAGGTCCAACATTCGGGGACTGCTCATCAACTTGACGTAGAGCCGGGCAAATGTCCGTTCGATCATCGGCGCTGAGCGCTGGCTTTTGTCGGGGCTCTCTACGGCCTTCTTTCTGAGATCCAAGAGCATCCTGGGTATGTCGATCTTGACGGGACAGACTTCCCGGCAGGCGCCACAGAGGCTGGAGGCCTGAGGCAGTTTGCTGGCCTGTTTCAGGCCGATGAGATTGGGCGTGACCACCGCGCCGATGGGACCGGGATAAACCCAACCATAGGCGTGTCCGCCGATGCGCTGATAGACGGGGCAGATGTTCAAGCAGGCCCCGCAGCGGATGCAGTAGAGCGCCTCCCGCAGTGCCGGGTCGGCCAGCATCCGGGAGCGGCCATTGTCCACCAGGATCAGATGGAATTCCTCGGGTCCGTCTTCGTCGTCGGAACGCCGTGGCCCGGTGACCATGCTCAAGTAGCTGGTGATGCGCTGGCCGGTGGCGGAACGGGGTAGCAGCCTTATGAATACGGCCATGTCCTGCATCGAAGGGATGACTTTCTCCATGCCCGTGATGCCGATGTGTATCCGGGGGGCTGAGGTGCAGAGACGGCCGTTGCCTTCGTTGGTAAAAATCACCAGAGTTCCGGTCTCGGCCACTACAAAGTTGGCCCCGCTGATCCCCAGGTCGGCCTCCATGAACTTATCCCGCAGCACCGTCCGGGCTGTGGCGGCCATGTGGAAGATGTCATCGTCATAGGGGATGCCCAGCTTCTCGGTGAATAGCTCGGCCACGTCCTCTTTGGACTTGTGCAGCGCCGGGGCCACGAGGTGGGAGGGCGTCTCTTCGGCCAGTTGGATGATGTACTCGCCGAGGTCGGTCTCCCAAACTTCCACGCCCAGCGACTCCAACACGGGGTTCAAGGCTAATTCCTCAGACACCATGCTCTTGCTCTTGGTGGCCACTTTGACGTTCCGGGTGCGGGCGATGTGGGCGACTATCTCGTTGGCCTGGTCGGCGTCCTTGGCGAAATGGAGGTGCCCTCCGGCGGCGGTGACGTTGGTGTAGAGCAGGTCCAGGTAATAATCAAGGTGCTCAAGGGTGTGAACCTTGATGTCCCTGGCTTGCTGCTTCCAGACGTCCCAAACCTCAGGAGTAACTTCCTCGATCCGGTCGAGTCGGGCGACCTCGAACCCGGAAGCTACGCGGTCCAAAGCCCGGCGCAGTTTGGGGTCCTTGATGGCCGCCACGGACGCGGCGGAGAATTGTTGTGTCTTTATCTCGGGCAAATGGTTCGTTCCTAATCAGAGTCGGCGTCCAGTATCTGGGCCAGGTGCCGGACTTTTACGCTGGACCCCTGGCGGTTCAACGCCCCGCCGATGTTCATCAGGCAGCTCATGTCGCACGACACCAAGGTCTCGGCGCCGCTGGACTGGACGTTGGCGATCTTATCGCCCACCATGCCTTCAGAGATATGCGGGAATTTCACGGAAAAGGTGCCACCGAAGCCGCAGCATATCTCCGCGCCCTCCAACTCCTTCTCCTCAAGACCTGGGACGGAGCGGAGCAGTTTTCGTGGTCCTGATTTCACGCCCAATTCTCGCAGCAGGTGGCAACTGGGATGATAGGTGGCAGTCCCCTGGTGGGTGGCCCCGCAGGCAGCGGCGTCCTCCACCTTGAGCACTTTCACCAAGAACTCGGAGAACTCGTAGGTCTTGGCGGCCAATGCCTTGGCTTCTTCAAGAAGCTTTGGATCTTCAGCGAAGAGCTCCAGATAGAACACCCGCAGCGTGGCGGCGCAGGAACCTGATGGCACTACGACGTACTCGCTATCTCGAAACTGTTCCAAGACCCGTCGAGCCAACTTGCGGGCTTCATGGTTGTATCCGGTGTTGTAGACCGGCTGGCCGCAGCAGGTCTGGTCCTGGGGAAACCCCACCGTGACTCCCAGCCGCCGCAGCACCTTGACCACGCTAACGCCCACATCAGGGTACAACTGGTCTATGACGCAGGTGACGAAAAGATCGGCGGTGATTTTGGCGTCCTGGGTCAATCTGCTCACTTCCCGGTCTGGATTCGGGAAGCGTACCAGAGGCGTGGGCGGGTAGCAACTTTGGGGCCGGGTTGCCGGAGTAGTAAAATGTTCTTAACACGCCGGGATTATATCTCTGAGGACCACCATGTATACACCGAAGCATTACGCCGTTACCGACCGGCCCAAGATGTTCAACTTCATGAAGGACAACAGCTTCGGAATATTGTTCTCCCACACCGGAGAAGAACCCATGGCGACTCACCTGCCATTCATGATCGACGAGAATGCCGGAGAACAGGGGCTGGTCCTGGGACACATGGCCAAGGCCAACCGCCAGTGGCGTTACGCGGACGGACAGCAGGTGATGGTGGTCTTTCATGGCCCGCACACCTACGTGTCGCCAACCTGGTACCAGGAAGATGAAGTGGTGCCCACCTGGAACTACGTAGCGGTCCATGCCACTGGTATTTTCACGGCCATAGAAGACCGGGCTGCTTTAGAAGAAAGCGTCGGCCGGCTCACGGAACAACACGAAGCATCCCAGCCCAAGCCGTGGCAGCCAGACTTCGGGACCAACTACTCGGACCAAATGCTCAAGCGCATAATGGCATTCCAGGTCGAGATAACCTCGTTACAAGGCAAATGGAAGCTTAATCAGAACCACCCCGAACGCCGCCGCAGGCTGGTAGCCGAAAAACTCAAGAATCTGGGTGGGGAGATCAATATTCAGGTGGCCGGGCTTATGGATGAGGACATGGCGGGGTAGCTAAGGTTCGTTCATGGACAGATTAAGGGGCATCCGGATGGAATCTGGATGCCCCTTAAGTTTGCAATGCGATCTTGCGCCCTTCCGAGCTAGCCTGAAAGAGCCACGTCCAGGATCGCCACCTGGCCCTTGGCAACCGCGGCCAGACCGTCTTTGATAGCGCCGGCGAGGCGTTTGGGGTCTTCCACACGCTCTCCATGTCCTCCGAAGGGCGATGCCAGTTGCTGGTAGTCGGGACCGGGGATGTTAACGCCGTGGAAGATGCCCGATTTGGCGGCATCGCCGTCCGGATAGAAGGACAGGTGCAGCCGCTTCATGGCTGCGTAGCTGGAGTTGTTGAACACAACGATCATGATGGGTAGGTCGCTTTCCCTCGCCACGCCCAATGCCTGGGTGATGGGGTTGTACAGCAGCGCGCCGTCGCCCATCAGCGCCACCACCGGGCGCTCCGGAGAAGCCAGTTTCACACCCAAAGCGGTGCCAAGACCCTGTCCCAGCCCGCCGATGGGCCGCAGATAGCTCTGGGGGTTGTCCCGGTTGATGCGGCGCAGAATCTGGGGCCGGTGCACGATGGTCTCGTCGATATAGATCGCGTCAGACGGCATGTTTTCGCTCAACGCGTTGCAAAGGACGCCGGGGTCGATGGGGCTGGCGCTGGCGGCGCTGTCATTGACGGCGCGGTACTTTTCCCAAACCCCGTTGTTTCCGGCGTAGTCCCTTGACTTGCCGCCCTTGTCCTTGATGGCCGCGGTCAAAAGTTGCAGCGAGACGGCCAGATCACCCTCCATGTAATGGTCGGCGCCCAGATCCTGATATACCATGAACTCTTTGATCGGGTTCTCGTCGATTATGACCACCGTGCCGTTGGCGGGGCTGGCGCTGCCTGGATACCAGGGTGCCCGGCAACCCACCACCAGGAACAGGTCAAACTCAGCGTACCTGGGCTTCAGGTCGTAGCCGTTGTGTAGTGGGTGGCTGGTGGGGAAATTGGAGTACCCGGGGCCTTCCGACTCGAATACGGGTATATTCAGCGTCTCAGCCAGTTCAACCAGGGCCAAGAATCCCTCTTTGTTCTTTCCGGCCGAGTCGGCCAGGATGACCGGACTCTTGCTCTGGATGACTAGGTCGGCTATCTCTTCAACGACCGAAGCCTCCGGCCTTGTCTTCGGGGCTGCCGGCTTGTTCTGGAATTTGGCGGGTGGCGTCCATTCCTCAAGCATCGTCTCCATGGGGACGTTCAGGAAGGTCGGGCCCATGGGAGTGCGTTGGGCCATCTCTCCGGCCCGGCTGAACGTCTCGTAGATCACCTCGGCGCTGGTGACTCGGCTGCTCCACTTGGTGATGCCTTCCACCAGGCGGTTGGGCCCGCCGACTATGCTCAGGTTGCGCAGCCATTGGGGACCGGGGTCAAAGCCGTCAGCCTCGCCGTAGGTTTCGGTCTCGCCTGAGGCGACTAGCATGGGAATCTCGCCCTGGAAGGCGCCGTGGATGCCCATCGAGCCTTGGAGCACGCCAACACCGGCGTGGAGCAACACAGCCTGCATCCGACCGGTCATTCGGGTGTAGCCCTGGGCCATCGCTACGGCCAGGGTCTCGTGCCACGTGTTGATATATTTGGGGCCGGGTTCCTCATTGATAACCTGCCTGGCAAGCGCCTCCCACACCGACGGCCACTCTGAGCCGGGCGAGGATATGATGTAGTCCACGTCAAGTTTGCGCAGGGCTTCGAGGACGGCGTCGCCGCCATCTTTGCGTTGGGGCATCGGAGGGACCTCCCAGATCTGTGCTGGTTAGGCGATCGGTTTGCCTACCAGTAATTTTCCCGCTCATTATACAGATTATTGAGAGCCTTGACGCCGGTGGCCCCCGAATATATCCTCGGGCGCGCAGGGCATACCAAAATCAGGCCCAAACGTTAGTCATATCGGAGGAGCCATGGCCCAGGAAACGCCTCAAGGATTCATCGACGTCCACGCCCACATAGCGCCGGTTAGCTTCTTGAAAGAGGTCCAGAAATCGGCCAAATCATTCGGTGTCGAGGTCGACGAGACCGACGCCGGCCATGCTCTGACATTCCCCGGCCTGCCGACACTCCGGGCGGCGGGCGGCAGTCTATCGGATACCGTGGCGAGGACTGAATGGATGCAAGACCAGGGAGTTGGCTCCCAGTATATGGCTGCCTGGCTGGACATCCAGGGCTACACCATGGCCCCGGACAAAGAGGCCGACTGGGTGCATCTGTTGAACGAGCACATGGTTCAGACGGCCAAGGACGCCGGCCCAGCCTTCCGGACCATCGCCGCGGTGCCCATGCAGGACGGCGAGCGAGCGGCGAGGGAGCTGGAATACGCCGTGAAGGCGCTGGGGATGCTTGGAGTCATGCTGCCCAGCGACCCGGCCGAAGTTGACGTTGCCGACCCCAGCCTTGGGCCCCTGTGGGCTGCTGCGGAGGAGTTGGATGTCCCAGTGATGCTCCACGGGGCATCCCACAGCAAATGGCCGCTGGTGGGACCGAGTTTCATGGCCTTCAGCATGGGACGGACGCTGGACACGACCATCCTGGCCGCCAAGCTGATCCATTCGGGACTCTTGGACCGCCATCCCAAGCTGAAACTGATGCTTTGCCACGGCGGCGGGTCCCTGCCATTCCTGATCGGCCGGGTGGATGTGGCCTACCGGCGGGGCATGGAGAAACTGACCGATCTGAAGAAAGACGGCCCCGAAGACTACATGTCCATGCTCTACTACGACACGGTCACCGTGAACCCGCGTTCCCTGAAACTATTGCTGGACCTGGCCGGACCGGAGCACGTTCTCCTGGGCTCAGACTGGGTCTGGGCGGCCATGAGCGGCGGCCTGATGGACGCGGTGGGCCACGTTGGCCTGGACCAAGCCGACCAAGACCGCATCACCCGTGGGAACGCGCTGGAGCTGTTTAAGGCGTAGGGTCCAGACCGCGCCGGAATGGCGAATTTTCGTAGGCGCGGGTTTTAAACCCGGTTAGCCCCTGGTAGGGTAATATCCGATCCCGCCACAACGTCACGATGCGAGGCAATTCCCGTTCCATTGGACGAATCTGTCTTTCCCAGAGCAAGGTCGGTTAAAAACCGGCGTCTACGCAGCAGTTACTGGCTGTACTGTCTTACGGTTATCCCGACACTGCCTGGTATTGATATCATTGGTGTTAGACGTTCGGCCCGGCAATTTTCGGGCGACGCATCGGGGTGACTATGCACCTAGACACCAATGAAGGCATTCTCCAGGAAGTCCGGTAGATCGCGGAATTCGAGGGCCGGGACCTTCGCCAATTTCTGTATCGCGAAATATTGCTGAACGCCCTGAAGGCCAAGAGGGGCGAACTCGACATCCTGGACCTTAAGGTGGTCAGCCGGATTATGGACGAGTTCCGGCACGCCGCCCGGGTTTTCAAGCCCTACCGGGGTATTCGGAAGGTGTCCATCTTCGGCTCGGCCCGGGTCCCCGAAAGCGCACCCCATTACAAACTGGCCTCCGATTTTAGCCACCAGATGACCGAGCGGGGGTTCATGGCCATCACAGGCGCTGCATCAGGCATCATGAAGGCCGGTATCGACGGCGCTGGCCCAGAGAACAGCTTCGGGGGGAGCAGGATGCTCCCCTTCGAGAATCCCAGCACGGTGATGCAGGACGACCCCAAGTCGATCTCATTCCGTTTCTTCTTCACCAGAAAGCTGTTCTTCGTCATGGAGGCGGATGCCTGAGCCGTGTTCCCCGGCGGGTTCGGCACGCAGGACGAGGGCTTCGATGTATTAACGTTATTGCAGCCGGAGAAGGCCCAGCCGATACCGTTGGTGCTGATGGAGATCCCGGGCGACAACTATTGGGAGAGCTGGGACCGGTATGTGAGAGACCAGTTATTGGCCCGCGGCTACATATCGCCGGAAGACCTGTCTCTGTATAAGATCGCCCATTCCGCGGAAGAAGCGGCAGAGTGGATCAAGTCCTATTACTCCAATTACCATTCGGACCGCCAGGTATATGACAAGCTGGTCATCAGACTGGAGAAAGAGCTGTCGAAGGAACAGATCGGGCAATTGAACGATTCGTTCGGCGATTTGCTTGCGTCTGGTGAGATAGGAAAGTCAGCGGCCCTGCGGCAGGAAGCGGACGAGCCAGAATTGATGTCAAAGCCAAGGATCTCATTCCGTAACAACAAGCAAAGCCCCGGTCGGCTCAACGAGATGATTTTGGCGATCAATCAGATGGGGAGCGAGGAATAGGCCCAGGAATGATTCTGGCTGTGAGAATCCCAGTCGGGAATTCGTAGGGGCAGGTTAGAAACCTGCCCTTTTGTTGTGCCATGACGGTCGCCGGAGTTTCGACTGCTCCTGGAACCCGGGGAACCGGTGATTGGGCATCATGAATATTCGGTTGGTGAGCGGTTTACCAGTGCTAGCGCGGGTTGGCATCGGCCCCCAAGTCGTCAATTTCGGAAGGCATAGTTATGGCCGGTCAGGCTTTCACCCACCGGCATTCTGGTTGGTGGCCGTGAGCACCGCTGTCGGGACAGGTACAGGGAATGTCTTCCCGCAATCCGAACCCGTGGTTCTCCAGGAACGCACGAAATCCGAAGTAGAACCCTTCGCCATCGTCGATGGAGTCGAAGCCCGCCTGGAAAGCTTCTCTCAGTTGCTCGTGGCTGGGCTGTGTGACCGCTGCGTTCGCCATTAGATCAGCACTTCCACGATGTCCGCGGCGAAGAACATGTCTTCGGTTCCTACCAGGGATGGGTCGTCGGGATTGATCACATATTTGCCAAAGACCCAAACGCCGTCTTGAGGGTTGTCTACGATCTCCACGGTTGCGCCGGCGGTGGTGGAGATTTTGGCCCCTTCTACTAGGGTTTTCAGGTTAACTACGTCGGCCATATCAAAACCTCCTTGGTGGGGTTGGTTGATTCAAATTCGTCATGTTATGCGTCGTTTTTGGGACTTGTGTGAGTCAGAAGAAGAAAGTCAGGTTCTTGGCCAAGAGTACACTCTGGTCCAGGGTTATCTTGCGCCCGGCGATCTTCCAGTCCCCGTTCACTTTTCTGAGGGTGTCCTCCCGTTTGCCTATGAGGAAGTCAGTCTCGGTCTCCACCCGGTTGCGGTAGACCAGGAAGCGGCACCGCACCGAGACCTCTGAAGGGTCGGAGGCCGACGGAGTTGCATTCAACAACTGCACGTTGGTTATCAGGTGGCGGATGCGTGAGAGGGGCTCCTCTGCCCAATGGACGCCGGTGAGTATCTGATTGACCCGGCGCTCCAGGGTTTCTTTACCTTCATCGAACCAGTTGATGTCGTGCCCCTCACGGGTGAATTCCCGGTCCATCTCGTTGGATTTGACGTTGCGGCGCATGGGCATCCAATAACGGATGTCGTCGGTTAGCAAGTCCAGCCAATCGGCGAAGTTCCGGTCGTCCAGAATCTCTGCTTCCTCAAATAGGAATGCCTCAATCTCGTTCTTGAGCAGCAGATGGGCGATGCTTGATTCGGTGGTTGTCATAACGCTGGGGCCTCCGTGGTGGGCTCGGGTATTAGTTGCCTCCGAGCTTCTTGGCTATATTTGAGGGGCTGCCCCCATCCTAACCTTCCCCCGCTGCGGCGGGAGAAGGGACTTTTGGTAGTCGGGTGAAGGATCAGTGCGCCCTTCCGTTGCCGTTGCGCCAGGTGGCTAGGGTGTCCCAGTCCGGAGCGTTCATGAACTCGGACCACCGTTGGTAGAAACCGCGTTGGTTCTGCTCAGCCGCCTTGGCCGTGGTCACGTTCCTGATCTGGCCGGGCATATCTAGGCCGTCGGTGTCCACCGGAGGGCCGTCGAAGCCCATGCCCATCTGGTAGTTGTAGGGGTGACGCCGGGCGATGACGCCTTGGCTGGCGTTGTGGGCGTAGTTCCAATTCTCCATGTCGTCCTGCTCGGTGAGACCGCCAGGGCCGGAATAGCTGATGTAATAAAGGCGCAGGAACTCTTTGACCTCGGGCGGGGCGTTCTTGTCCACCAGGAACCAGCGCCAGGCCTCGTGGCTGTTGGGGCCGCGGGGGTGCCAGGTGGCGATGGTCCGCGGCTGGCGCGGCAGGTAGGACATGTTGGGAAATACAGTGCTGGGGCCGGGTATCAAGCGAGACCACTGGCCGTAGTTCTTTCGCCGCTCGGCCTCACAGTGGGCGAAGTACTCCGAGACGATCTTGGAATGCTGGTAACCTGGTATCAGTTTGTCGTCGGGGCGCAGGAAAGTGAGGGTGCCGTGGCCGCGTTCCGGGAAGGAGATGTCCAGGGCAGTTGCGCCCTCTCTCTCCTGATTGTCGCGACGTCCGCTACCGCTGGGGCCCACCCCCACCATGTCCACGGAGCGGTGGCTGATGTTGTGGTAGCGGTCGCCGATGAAGTTCTCGGCGGGGAACTTCCAGTTGCAGGGTATGACCCATTTCTCGATGCCGCCGAAGACTTCTGTCTCGCCGCCGGCACCGTCCCAGGTGTCCAGCAGAAAATCCAAATAGGTCTGGAAACCACCGATGTACTCGAGGAAGGAGGGTGCGTGCTTGTCCCAGGTGGCCCAGATCGCACCTTTGTAGTTGCACATCTGGGCGACTTCCGGCAGTCCCCATTTGGACTTGTCCAGTTTCTCTTTGTAGGCATCCTTGAAGTAGGGGACCCCCACAAGCTTGCCGTCGTTGGCGTAGCTCCAGCCATGATACGGGCAACTGAACACCGGGGTGTTGCCCTCGTCGTAGCGGCAGACCTTCATGCCCCGGTGGGCGCAGGAGTTCAGGAAGACATGGATCTCGCCCTGACGGTCGCGGCAGAGGATCACCGATTCCTCGCCCATGGACGATACGAAGAAGTCGCCGGGCTTACTGACCTGGCTCTCGTGTCCGATGAACAGCCAAGCTCTGGCGAACAATTGCTCCTGTTCTTGAGCGTAGATTTCCGGGCTGACGAAGACTTCCCGGCTGATGAGGCCGGCGTCCAGGTCGACCAGCGAATCGGAATGGCCGTTCTTGCTACGGGATTTGCGGGCGGTTGCCATGTTGGGTCGCCTCCTTAAGTCGGGCGAAGCATTTTGATTATTATTTTGACTTGGAACGGACCTCGGCTCCAGCCATCTGTTCTAGGATCTTAGCAACGGATGGGTAACCATTTTTGCCCCAGCCCTGGGCTTGGGCTCGTTGGAGCACGTCATCCACGATGTCGCCGATGCGGGACGGCGCCGCAACATCGCGGGCCAGTTGGCAGGCCAGGTGAAGGTCCTTGGCCACGATGTCGAGGGTCCCGTTGGACGCAAAGGTGCCGTCCAGTACCACGTCCATGGATCGCGCCATTACTCCGCTAGCCGACGCGCTGATGGGTATCAGTTTGGCTAGGATGTCCATGTCTAGACCGGCCTTGGCCCCGATGAGCATGCCTTCGATGCCGGCGATGAAGTTGGAATACCCCAGGTATTGGGTGACCAGCTTGGCAGTGCAGCCGGAGGCGGTCCCGCCCACGTAGATCACGTCTTTGCCCATGGTTTCCAGCACGGCCTTGTACTTCTCGAACACCGCCGGGTCGCCGCCGACCATCATCGTCATGTTGGGGATCCGTCCGCTGACGGGGGAGTCCAGCATCTCGATGCCGCGCTGTTTGCAGATATCGGCCAGCTTGTGGATCGTGGCGGGAGAGTTGGTGGTGGTGTCGATCCAGGCGCCGCCGGTCTTCAGTCCCGCCAGGATTCCAGTTTCGGGGTTGGTGAGCACTTGCTCGGCCTCCATCGGGCCGGGGAGCGAGGTGAATACCAATTCGCTTGCCTCGGACAATACCCGTGGGTTGTCAGCCCAATCGGCGCCCATCTCACACAGGTTGGTGGCCGATTCACGGCGCACGTCATAGACGGTGACCGAATGGCCAGCCCCAATGAGGGTCTTGGCCATGGGATTGCCCATGGTCCCGGTCCCGATATAACCAAGTTGCATCTAAGTGTTCTCCCTGGGTTTCTTCGACCTACTTGGCCGCTGCTGCAACTGGAGGCCGGTGTCCCCAAATGCTGCCTTTTTCGTGACGCACCACCTGCCAGGTTGAGTCGTCCACGGTGCGGGCGCCCCAGCCGTACTCGACATCGAACCCG
>Ga0207966_1000239_pt1 | contig 31224 bp, 26 predicted proteins | sample Knorr_S23_td_NAD_FD_185611 | JGI IMG/M metagenome (GOLD analysis project Ga0207966, IMG submission 185611) | Marine microbial communities from Southern Atlantic Ocean transect - Knorr_S23_td_NADW_ad_2500m_LV_B (SPAdes) (version 2) | ecosystem: Environmental > Aquatic > Marine > Oceanic | place...
TATTTATTATATTGGCGAGGAGAAGGAGAATTACAATGAATTTGCCGGTTGGTCGGATTATCGCATTTACAAAAATGGTAACGGAAAGGGTACATTCTATGGGATAGGTCTGGGTGCCTCTTTCAACGTTTGGGATTATGAAGGACAATCTGACCCAGTGACTGCGATTCTATTTTTTCCACACGCATATATGGGGTACAGATGGGTCTGGGACAACGGTTTTACTATTGCACCTTTTATAGGGCCAGCGTGGGAAATAGGTAAAGTTAAAGCAGATGATGGTACAATAAAAGAATGGTCAGACGGTAGTAAGTCTGATGGTGGGTTTGAGCCCACCATTGGGATTAGCCTTGGATATATGTTTTAAGAATTTAGATTTGCTATACAACATCAAGCCCCACACTCGTGGGGTTTTTTGTTTGTGGGATGATGGATATGGGATTAGTTTTATATCAGATACATTTTTCAAGTTTAAAGAATGATTAAACTAAAAACTTATTTGATATAGAATAGAATTTTGAAGCAGATTCTATGAGAGAATTCGCTGTTAATTCTTTCACCCCATATATATCCACAATACATCCATATTCATCTATTACTTTTCGCACAAGTATATCAAAATCACCATCGCCTGATAGCAGAATTATTTTTTCTACTTCTTCAGCTGATTCTAAAATATCGATGGTTATTCCCACATCCCAGTCTCCCTTAGAACTACCATCTGCTCTGGATATATAGGGCTTTAGTTTCACATTAAATCCAATAGATTTTAAAGCGTATTGAAACTTTTGTTGTTTCTCATCTCCTTTATCTATAGCGTAAGCATTAGCTTTATTTATTTCATCTTTAGATTCTATTTGATTCCAAAAACGTCTATAGTTGAAGGAACGTCTAAAAGTATCCCGTGTGGTATAATAAATATTTTGCACGTCAACAAATATTGCAGTTTTCATTACGTTGAATTTATAACCAAAATATCTTGAATTATATCACAGGCGAGAATTAGAGTAATACCAGCATTTAACAATCAAGCCCCACATTCGTGGTTTTTTTGTTTGTGGGATGATGGGTAGATTTGGATATATATCAAGGAGTTGGATATGAAAAAGACATTATTAATTGTATTATTTATTTCACTTGGGTTTTCTCAACAAATTATTCCCCAGATAACAGAAACCTATGATAATGGAAACGTCAAAAATATTACCTATCATAAAAAATCTCGGACTGGAATAGAGAAAGTTAAATATGAGAAATACTATAAATACGGACAGAAGGAGTCAGAAGAAACTTATAAGAATGGGAAATTAGATGGATTATTTACTGTATGGTATGAAAATGGACAGAAGCAAGGTGCATGATTCATTTATAACCGGGACTCTTACCTACTGGAGCGCTACCCTTCAAAAACCATATTAATCTAAAAAATTATTTAGTTTTTTTCAATTTTATACCCATTGTAATTGTGGTTAAATCTGTAATTTTATAACCTTCATTTTTTCTATTATTTAACAAGTGAGCCAGGGTTGAAACATCAAAAGAATTTATTCTTAATCGGGGGTAACGAAGACCGAAAACCAAAGGGAGAATTGCTGTCACATTTTATATCTCTTTGTGGTCAATCTCCACACATAATCGTTATTTCTGGCGCATCGGCCGTTCCTGAACAAGTTGCTAATGATTATCATGATATCTTTCTAAAGATGGGTGCGTCCAGGGTTGATCGTATTCTTTTTCAGGATCGCAAAGATGGTGTTCATAAAGAGAACTTTGATCTCCTGGAAAAGGCCGATGGCGTTTTTATTACGGGAGGAAACCAAGTTAAACTGGTGGGAACAATGGGCGGGACGCCTTTCCATAAAAACTTAGTTGATAAAATATCAATTGGATTGGTTTATGGTGGCACCAGTGCTGGCGCATCGATTGTAAGCCGTATTATGATCGCCGGAGGGCGTGGATCATTTAATCCAAGAAAGAATACCGTTAAAATATCGGGAGGACTAGGCATATTGGATGGGGTAATAATTGATCAACATTTCAGGGAAAGAAACAGACTCTATCGTTTAGCCACCGCAGTTTCAACCAATCCCGGTGAATTAGCAATCGGCATTGATGAAAACACAGCGCTTCATATAGTGGATGATCATTTGTGTCAAGTCTATGGCTCAAATTCCGTGACTGTATTGGACGGTGAAGAAATGGAATACACAGCATTCAGTGAAACATCTGGATCGGACCCAATAACCATGTTTGGAATGAAATTCCATGTTTTAACAAAGGGGTTTGGATACGACCTGAAAAAGCGTGCACCTGATATTTTGGGTAATTCAAAATTCGTTAACAAAAAACAGAAACTAAGTGAGGTTATATTGTGAGCTATATGACCATTGAGAACATACAAGTTTTATCGGGGCCAAATTATTGGAGCTTGCGCCCATGTATTCAAATGCGTCTTGATATTGGTCAACTTGAAAAAAGGCCAACAAGTAAATTGGATCAATTTTATGAGCGTTTAAAAGAAACATTGCCTTCTTTATATGATCATCGTTGTAGCGTTGGAACACCTGGTGGATTTTTCGAACGAGTAAAAGATGGAACATGGATGGGGCACGTTGTTGAACATGTGGCCCTAGAATTACAGACGCTTGCTGAAATGGACACAGGGTTTGGGCGAACAAGGGAGACTAAGACTCCTGGCGTCTATAATGTTGTTTTTTCTTATGTTGTGTCGGAAGTTGGTAAGCGCGCGGGGAAACTATCTGTGGACTTTTGTGAAAGTCTCATCGATGGCAAAGATCCGAAGCTTGATGAAATAATCCAAGAATTAAAAGAACTACGGGAAGAATACAAACTAGGACCAAGTACATCTTCTATTGTAGATGAGGCTGTAAAGCGCGGCATTCCCTTTTTCCGCTTAAACCGTGGTTCTCTAGTTCAGTTAGGTTATGGGAAAAACCAAGAGCGAATTCGCGCCACCATGACAAGCCAAACTGGAAGCCTTGCTGTTGACTTTGCCCAAGATAAATGGGAAACCAAAAGCCTGTTAGAATACCAAGGTATTCCGGTTCCAAAAGGAGTAGAAACAAGTCGTTACGGGAGAGCTAAGGATGCGGTTAAAAAGATTGGATACCCTCTTGTAGTAAAGCCTTCTGATGGAAACCATGGACGTGGTATTACCGTAGGCGTAAATAATAATAATCATTTTGAGATCGCCTATGAAGCTGCTATGAAACAGTCAAAAAATGGCTATGTAATTATTGAGCAAATGTTAGATGGTGCAGATTTTAGGTTTCTTGTTATTAACGGAACTTTGGTTGCTGCAGCAAAAAGAATTCCTGCCCACGTTAAAGGAAATGGAAAACTTTCAATCCAAGAGCTCATTGATACAGAAAATGAAAATCCGCTTCGTGGATATGGGCACGAAAATGTTTTGACAGAAATTGATATTGACTCCCAAACAGAACGTCTTATCTCCGATGCTGGATACACCCTGGATTCTGTATTAGATAAGGGTGAGATCCTTTATTTAAAGACCACAGCAAATTTGTCTACGGGCGGAACCGCTATTGATATATTAGATTCTGTTCATCCTGCAAATGTACATATTGCAGAGCGAGCTATAAAAATTATCGGCCTGGATATTGGTGGTGTGGATATTGTAGCACCGGATGTCACAACGCCCTTACCGGAAAACGGTGGTGGGATTGTCGAGATTAACGCTGCGCCAGGATTTAGAATGCACCTTCAACCCACCGAGGGATTGGCAAGAAATGTGGCTGAACCTGTTATCGATATGCTTTTTCCTCCTGGTAAATCTTCTACTATTCCCATTATTGCCATTACAGGTACCAATGGAAAAACCACCACCACGAGGCTCATTGACCACATATTCAAATTGGCGGGGAATACTGTTGGTATGTGTACAACCGAAGGTGTTTATATCAAAAATAGAATGATTTATCAAGGAGACATGACGGGGCCCATGTCCCACAAAATGGTTTTAACAGACCCAACAGTTGACCTTGCGGTTCTAGAATGTGCCCGCGGTGGGATGCTTCGGGCCGGGCTTGGATTCAAAACCTGTGATGTGGGTGTGGTCACAAATGTGAGTGAAGACCACCTAGGGCTTCGTGGAATCCATACTGTTGATCAACTGGCACGAGTAAAAAGTATCATTCCTGAAATTGTAAAACAAGATGGTGTTACAGTATTAAACGCAGATGATGATCTTGTTAGGGCCATGTCGGAAAAAACAAAAGGTAAAATCATCTATTTTTCATTGGATTGGAAAAACAACTCTACCGTATCTAATCATTTAAAAGATGGCGAAACGGCTGTTGTGTTTGATGATGGTTGGCTATGTATGATGAAGGGCCAATGGAAATATCCAATAGTAGACGTTAAGGATGTTCCTCTCACATTTGGTGGAAAAGCAAAATTCAATATTTTGAATGCTTTGTCTGCGGCTGGGGCTGCTATTGGGTTGGGTCTAAAACTAGAAAACATTAAGGCCGGCCTTGTAACCTTCTTCCCGAGTCACGCACAAACACCGGGTCGATTAACCATGACAGATATGGGCGATTTTAATGTACTTGTTGACTACGCTCATAATAAAGCCGGATATGATGCTTTAATTGATTTTGTCTCCTCCTACAATCCCGAAAAAACGATTATGACACTCTGTGTTCCCGGTGATCGGCGTGATGAAGATTTTGAAAGCATAGCTGAATCATGCGCAAATAATGTAGATACAATCGTTCTTTTTGAATCCTATTTGCGCGGATTGGAAGAGGGTGAAATATCTGACAAATTGAAAAAATATCTCATGAAGTATGGCATGGAGGATGATCAAATTATCATTATTTATGATGAGCAGTCAGCGGTGCAATATTGTTTAGATGTGGGTGGACAGTATGACTTTGTTATCCTTTCAAACTATGATGTTGACGATACTCATTTCAAAATACAGGCACACAAGGAAAAACTAGAACAAGAAAAATCAACTTAATGGCGCAACAGCAAAAACTCATAATTCATGGTGGGGCCGGATCTCTTGAGGGAAACATTGAACGGGAAGAAGCCATCCGTCAATCATTGCAGTCCATTTGTGAAAAAACCTACGCCTTCCTTCTAAGATCATCGGCCAATGAGGCGGTTATTTATGGGATCAAGCTTTTGGAAGATGATCCTTTATTTAACGCCGGTACCGGCTCAAAAATCCAAAACGATGGGCAGATCCGTATGTCCGCCGCTTTCATGGATGGGCAGAAAAAAAGCTTTTCCGGTGTGATCAATATTCAACATGTGCAGCACCCGATCCTGGTGGCAGAAAAACTGCAGGAATATGAGCATACTGTTCTTTCCGGAGACATGTCCATCCAGTTTGCCCGGGAGTCAGGATTCCCGGAATATGATCCATTAACCCAGGAACGTTTTAACGAATTTCAATCAAAAAAAACGGGAACCACCGGAACAGTGGGCGTGGTTGCGCTGGATTTAAACGGATATATTTCTGCTGGAACATCAACCGGTGGCGTTGGCGGTGAAATCCCCGGCCGGGTGAGTGATTCACCAACTGTGGCCGGAAATTACGCTAATGAGTTCGCCGGAGTATCTGCCACTGGAATCGGTGAACATATTGTGAATTCTGCCGTTGCTGCTAAAATTGTAACACGTGTGGAAGATGGTATGACGCTAGAGAGCGCAGTAGATAAAAGCATAAAAGAGGGTCAAGAAAACGATGACCATTTTGGTGTAATATGCATTACATCTACAGGAGATATAGTGTCAAGTAAAACAAAAGATACGGTTTTTTATTCCTTCCATGATGGATCCGGAATAAAAACTTTTTAATTCAAAACAATTATGAATAAAGATCAATTACAATCTTCTATAAACACATTTTGGGACAACCACATCATCTCCACTCTCATTTATGGGTGCTTTTTTTGTTTAAAAATAAGCAATAATTCCATGAATCTGTAAAAGTGACAACAGGTATATGACAGGTGGTTACTTCAAAAACGGTCTATTTGTGTCATTTACTGTCATATAGGAAAAGTACAAAAGAGCAACAAAAACCCCCGATCTCTCGACGAGAAAACGGGGTTTTAGAGAGCGGGACCGAAGGGACTCGAACCCTCGACCTCCGGCTTGACAGGAAAAAGACCTACATTTTATACTCCCGTAACTCCTAATATATAATGAGATACAGCAACATGGTTTTCCAAAAATAAAAAAGTCCGGTAAATTACAGGTGGTTGGGACAGTTGATATATAATATTGGAGGGGATGTTTTTTAGTTTGGGTTAGTATATATAATAATTTATGTATTAATAAATGTTATAAATGATAAATAATACTAAAATTCAAGTAGTAATAATTAGTATTTTTTAATTTGAATTACAAGGTTGATTATTTGTTAGTGCCAGAATAATAATAAAAAAAATACTTAGATAGATTGAGGGTGATATTATCAATCTGATATGGACAAATTGATACTAAATAAATTATTCGTACAAAGTGTAGATTTTTGTGAATCTTAACGTTTATTTAAAATACATTATTAATGTAACTAAAAAATATATATTTCAAAGAAAAGGGTAAAATAGATGGAACAAAAATATAAAAAATTTCCTGGAAAAAGTTTTCGTGTACATATGGACAAAGATGTCTTAAAATTTGAGCAGGTAATCATTAAGAATCCGGAAGACGCGGATGCTCTTACTGGCCTGGCAGTTTCCTATATTGTTCTCTGGTGCTATGGCTTTTTATCACGACAAGATTCAATACCTAAAGCCGAAAGGGCCGCAACGCAGGCTGTTGAAATAAATAATAAACTAGGTGAAGCGCACACAGCTTTAGGAATTATAAAACTTGGCGAATGGGATTGGAAAAGTGCTGAACGGGAATTTCAACTGGGTATCGAGTTAAGTCCGGGAAATTCAGATACTCATCATTGGTATGCTTTGTACCTATCGGCCATGGGTAGGCATGAACAGGCTTTGGAATCTTCACGGCATTCACTATCCCTTTCACCGGTTTCCTACTCAGATATCGGCCATGGATCGATTCTTTATTTTGCTCATCAATTTGATCAAATGGTTGAATTACTTGAGAATACAGTAAAAAAGATTCCAAATTTTGCTCCAGGTTTTGATTGGCTTGGAATGGCGTACCTGCAATTGAAGCAATTTGACAAATCAATAGAAATGTATCGAAAAGCAGTTGAACTTTCAGATGGTCTTGCGGAAATTAAAGCAGGGCTAGGTCATGCTTACGGCATGGCAGGTAGAAAAGAGGAAGCAAGAAAGGTGCTTAACGAATTAAATTCACTCGCAGAAAAATACTACATACCACCTGTCCAGATTGCCTATGTTGCTGCAAGTTTGGATGAGATTGATGAAACATTCGAACTGCTGGAGAAAGCTTACATAGAGCGTACATGGGATTTGGTTTTTATCAGAGAAGAACCCTGGTTCGATGATTTTCATTCGCTTCCGCGTTTTGTGGATTTGCTAAAACGTATACAGTTTCCCAGAAAGGAGTGATTAATAATGGTCATTTTACAATTGTCTAAAGAAGTCTTATGGAAGAAATTTTGAGTGAAAAGACATTTCAACAAATTGGTTTAACCATTAATGATTGTATGCTCCCACAGCATCACCTAATTAATTAAAGGTTGTTTAAAATTATCTGCTCAGATATCAAGAAAGAATATGATGCCAATGGTTTTGTGATCATTCGCAATGCTATTGATCTCGAACTTGCAAATGAATTAGAAAACCATGTTCATTGGCTGGGTGAAAAATATCCCGATATTCGCCCGGAATCACTCCACCATAATTTATTGGTCCACGATCCTTTTATTCATCATATACTAAACTGTGATAAACTGTTAAATATAATTGAACATATTATCGGACCCAATATTGCACTTTTTGGGGCACATTATATTGCAAAAAAACCATTTAAGGGAAAGCCCGTTGGTTGGCACCAGGATGGCTCTTATTGGCCGCTGGAGCCTATGGATGTCGTCTCTCTTTGGGTAGCCGGAACACCATCAACGGTAAAAAATGCCTGCATGCGTGTCATTCCCGGGACTCAAAATAAAATGTTATTGAAACCATCAGAAATGATGAAGGTAGATACAGAAGAATATGTGCTGGACCTGGCAATCCATCCTGATGAAATTGATGAATCTGAAGCAGTAGATATAGAATTGAACGCAGGCGACGTGTCAATCCATAACCCGTTTATCATACATGGTTCCAATGCCAATGTATCTGACCAATGGCGAATCGGATTAACGCTTCGGTATATTCCTACTTCGGCCTATGTAACTAGAGAAGATTGGGAATGTGTTTTATTACGTGGAAGTGCTGTAGAAGGAATTAAAAATAATTATTCACAAAAACCCGTTTTTAAAAATGAAGAACATATGCCGTTTAATGGATTTGAACTGTATAAATAAAATGGATAGCAAAAGTGGCGTAGCCTAGTGAAAAGATTCATAAACATTATTACACCCCCAACCTAGTTAATGGCTGTTTAGTAAAGAAAGAGATGAAGTATATAAATGCATACCTGTCTAGCGGAGTTTTTTATTCGCTGGGGGTATGTTTAACACGGTAGCTAAATAAATATCCAGTGTGAACTATTTTAACGGTTCCCTGGATTACCGTGGGCAAATAATTAATAATGTCTAGCCCTGACAATTCCATAAAAAGAATAGCCCGCCGTCTCCGAATTCTCTATAGTGAATTGGAAGCAACCAATTGCCTGGCTAAAATTATCATATTGATGGAAAGGCATAGTCACCTTGCCCGGCAGAAATCCACACAAACTTGGTCGGAAAAGGATATTGTGCTCATCACCTATTCTGACCAGGTAAGGCACCCATCGCTCACCCCGCTGCAAGCCCTTAACCGGTTCTTGGTGGATAATGGCCTATCGTCACTTATTAACACCATACATCTGCTGCCTTTCTATCCTTTTTCATCAGACGACGGCTTTTCAGTGGTTGACTACAGGGCAGTTGACCCGGCAGTAGGTACCTGGAGTGACGTGGAAGCAGTACATGAAAACTTCACATTAATGTTTGACATCGTTCTTAACCATATATCCCAACGAAGTGACTGGTTCCAAAAATTCTGTCGGGGGGATCCACAATACCTCGATTTCTTCATCGAAGTGACGCCAGAAATGGACATCTCATCAGTTGTGCGTCCCCGCAGTTTTCCATTAATGCACGAGTTTGAGACTTCCGCTGGTCCCAAGAAAATATGGACGACTTTCGGCCGGGATCAAGTCGACTTGAACTACAAGAATCCAGGGGTTCTTTGCGCCATGCTGGAAGTGCTTTTGCATTACGTTGAACATGGGGCTAGGATTATTCGCTTGGATGCTGTCGCGTTTCTATGGAAAATCCCAGGTACCACGTGCCTTAATCTGCAACAAACACATCAAGTTATTAAACTTTTCCGCGATGTACTCTCGATAGTAGCACCTCACGTTATTCTACTGACCGAAACAAACTTACCTCATGAAGAGAACATTAGCTATTTTGGTGATGGGGACGAGGCACACATGGTTTATCAATTTAGCTTGCCACCACTACTTGCTGATGCACTTTTGCAGGAGGACACCAGGCTGTTGCGTCGGTGGCTTCTATATCTGGACGCACCCCTGCCCGGTACGACTTTCTTCAATTTCACGGCTTCGCATGATGGTATCGGACTTCGCCCACTTGAAGGGTTGGTTCCATGGGAAAGGGTTTCAGCGCTCATCACTGCAACAGAAAAATCCGGCGGGCGAATTAGTGTTCGTCGAACACCCAACGAAACCGATGTCCCGTACGAACTGAATGTCACGTATCGCGATCTGCTTGGAACCGACCAGGATCTTATAGTTGATCGTTTTATTCTTTCCCAGGCCGTAATGCTATCACTGGCAGGTATTCCCGGCATTTATTTCCATAGTCTTGTCGGTTCGGGAAACGACATTTCCGGGATGGAAGAAAGTGGTATCCCAAGAAGAATAAATCGCCAAAAGTATGACTTGGATGAACTGACACACACATTGACGGACAAGGTCAGCTTACAATTCGAAATATTTAACCGTTACCGTTCACTGGTATACATTAGAACACAACAAAGTGCGTTTCATCCCAATGGCGACCAGGTGGTTCTTGATATCGATAACCGACAAGTGCTTGGGTTTTCCAGAACGAACCCGGATAAGACAGAATCGATCATTGTATTATACAATTTCAGTTGTAAGAAACAGACGATCCGTATCAAGAACAACTCGAAACATTCGGGAACAGATCTCATGACAAAGGAACAGGTTATCCTATCGAACCCGATTACCTTGGCACCCCTGATGTTCCGGTGGGTAAAACTAAATGTTCCGGCATAATTGACTCTATCTTATTAACACTTCCTGCCCAGACGATTTTTTTGTTATGACAGTTACTGTTCCAGTTACCTTGCGGTTAGGCGCATGAAATCCAGCTAGGACACGGGTCTAAGTCATAACGGTTTCAGGTATGTAATAACTGCCAATTAAAACAACCTTCTAAATCAGAATTTCTTATCGAGAGATTGGAGTTTTTGTTGATTGGATTTGGTGAACTACATTGGATAAAAATGAACAAATACGGCCGACCCACATGCCTTTTATTAAACTGATTGGGATACAACTTGTTGTTTGGAGGATCCAAGACCATCAATTCCTAGTTCAACTATGTCGCCAGGTTTGAGATAACAGGGAGGATCCATGCCCAATCCAACCCCTGGGGGTGTACCCGTGGAAATAATATCACCGGGAAGCAGCGTCATAAATTTACTTATGTATGAAACGAGGTATGAAACCTCAAAAATAAAATTGCTAGTATTTCCCTGCTGCATGTAATTACCATTGACTTTTAACCACATGCCTAGGTTATTAATATCTTTAATTTCATCTTTAGTAACTAAGTATGGCCCAAGGGGAGCAAAAGTATCACAACTCTTTCCCTTAACCCATTGACCTTCTTTTTCCAATTGATATTCTCTTTCACTGTAATCATTGTGGAGTAAATATCCTGCAATGTAATCGGAGACATTTTTTTCAGGTACATATTTTGCTTTTTTGCCGATTACCAGCGCTAATTCAACCTCCCAATCTGTTTTTGTTGCATTTTTTGGTATAACGAAATCATCATATGGCCCACATATCGCAGTAGTTGCTTTAAAGAAAATAACAGGTTCGGTAGGGGGTTCTACTCCAGATTCTTTTGCATGATCGTAAAAATTCAGACCGATGCAAATTATTTTGCTCGGACGACATACTGGTGGACCAATTCTCGTTCCTGGATTAATTTTTATTAGGATTTTCCTATTCTCATCAATCCAATTCTGGAGTCTATTTAGTCCGTCATCTTCAAAAAATCTCTCGTCTAAATCTTTACCAAAACCACTTAAATCAAGAGTTGTCTCTTCATTTATATAAAGGCCTGGCTTTTCATGTCCCACTGGTCCGAAACGGATAAGCTTCAAATATACTCCGACTCTACCTTAAATTGACAACACCGCCATCAATATCATAAGCAGCAGCGGTTATAAATGATGATGCATCCGAACAAAGAAAAAGTGCTAATTGGGCAATCTCATCTGGTTGACCCATCCGGCCAATTGGCTGAAACGATGATAATTTATCAAAGACTTCCTTTTCCTTGCCCGCATAATTTTTCTTTAAATAATCATCCACAAATGGTGTGTGGACCCTTGCTGGGCAAATACAATTACAACGAATATTTTGACCAATATAATCCTTAGCGATCGATAATGTCATTGCTAAGACAGCACCCTTGCTCATAGAATAAGCAAATCTTTCATCAACTCCTACTTTGGCTAAAATTGAAGCTAAATTTAAAATTGTGCCACCTCCATTTTTCACCATCGCTCCTATCACGTGTTTTGTTGTCAGATAAACACTCTTTACATTTGCATTGTATACCCGGTCAAGATCCGAAGAAGTTGTTTGTTCTATTGTGCCAATGTGAGAAATCCCGGCATTATTCACTAAAATATCAATACGTTTTTCAGCATCTAATACACTATTAACAGCAGCTTTAATGCTAGTTTCATCTGATACATCACAATGATAAAACTGTCCGAAATTATTGTTTTCCAGAATTTCATTTTGGACAGCTAAACCCCTTTTTTTATCAATTTCTAAGATATAAACCCTGGCCTTTTTATCTGCAAACAACTCTGCAATACTCTTTCCGATTCCCGATCCACCACCAGTGATGATGGCAACCTTATTATTTAAGCTAAAACCCAAAAGTATTTTTTCCAGATTTAATCAATTTCAAAATTTTAGTCCCTTTTACTGCCAGCAATAGTTATCCCTAAACCACCATCGATCCTGATCGCTTGACCGGTAATAAAACCAGCCTTATCACTGGCTAGATAGGTGATTAATTCGCCAACTTCCTCGCTGGAACAAATTCTCTTCACAAGATGCATCTCATTACATTCTTCCAATACCTCATCAGGATTTGGTGATTCTTGAATAGAGTTTCGAAACATGGGGGTATCAACGGTTCCCGGACAGACAGCAACACTGCGAATATTAGGAGCATAATCAACAGCAATACTTCTGGTTAATCCCAATAGTGCGGTCTTTGAGGTCGTATAGGGTGCAACATTTTTCTGTGATATAAATGACTGTACGCTGGCAACATTAATAACACAACCCTTTTTATTATTTACCATCATTGGTATAGCATATTTCGAACATAAAAAAGCGCTTTTCAAATTTACATTCATGACTAGGTCCCATTCTTCTTCACTGGTTTCAGTCACTGTGGAGTAACGCTGAATTCCTGCATTATTTACTAAAACTTCCACCGCTCCTAATTTTTTTTCTATTTTTCTGAAAGCAGTTTTAACCTCATCTTCTTTTGAGACGTCGCAATGAATGAAAAATGTATCGCCCCCCAGAGTGTCAGCGAATTCTTGACCGGCTTGATCAATGTCCAAAATACAAACTTTCGCCCCTTCCTCCGTAAATGCTTTAACGCAGGCTCCACCAATTCCTTTTGCACCGCCAGTAACAACTACTTTCATATTTTCGAAAGACATAACTCAGTTTCGCTTATGGGATGCAAGAGGCATCCCTTTTTGTCCATAGTTAATTTTTAATATATGCCAGCGACCAAGATTGGAAACAAATAATTGATCAAACTCAGGACCCCCAAATGCCACGTTCGTGGGATTGGAAAGTGTATGTGCTTCCCAATCATCAACTAGAACGGTCGCAGTTTGATCTGGGGCTATATTAAATATCCTATTGGGTGTATAGCAGGATACGAGCAAATTGCCTTCAAGATCGAAGGCAATTCCATCGGGGACTGTTTTCGGTAAAGTGCAATAAACGGATCTTTCGCCCGGACTGCCATCCGGATTAATTGCTACTTTTTCAACACCTGGCAGCCAGGAAGAAACGACGAAAATATAGTTTTGTGTATGATTAAGAGCCAAGCCATTGGCAAAATTAAATGGTCCATTATGCCAGACAGATCCATTCCCCTGGGTGTCATATTTAAGAATTTTGCCACAAATTTCCCTGAATGCACCACTTTCGCTTACATAACAATTTCCCGCATCATCAAACACAGCATAATTTGGAATATTATATTTGTGTTCATCAGCTCCTTCAGAAAATTTAACCAATTCGTAGCTATAGCTATCCAGTTTCCATAGGCAGTGATTTTTTAAATCACATATTATCAACCAATCACTAGTAGGGTTAAATGCAATTCCTAGTATAAATCCTCCTGTATTGGCAACTTCGTTTACTTGTGTGCCATCATCCGATATTTTATAGATTTGACCTCCTTCTCCACCAGCCCACACGGATCCATCCGGGTGCAGAGCTACACATTCGGGATGATCTAAGTCGTCCGTAAAAATAATCGAATTTTTTAAATAGTTTTTCATAAATGTTTCTCCCACATTAATTATGGAATGATCGCAGAAGCAGAAAGTTTTGTGGAAATGGTTCCATCTTTTGGGATAGATAACCATTCGCCATTATTAATTGCCTGTTTTGGATCTGGTGTCCACCTGGAAGTCCAAGGTTCCAAGGCGATGGCATATGTATTGCCCCACCATGGTGCATCCTGGGTGGAATAGCGTTCCTGCCAGTACCATAAATATTTAAAGACGTTCGCATCCCAGGATAAATGAAAACCAAGGTTTCGATCTGAATCAATAATTGAATAATTTCCTTTTTCTCCGAATCCTGATAAATAGCTTAGTTCACTATACGGAAATTCTGATTCCGCAGGTATGATACTGGCATTTTCCTTTTGATCATTCAGGTTAATTGCGAAGGGCCAATCAGTTTCCACTCCGGGTTTGAACCGACGGCTATCGGGCATTTCCCTTTCAGAGATCATTTTTTTAGCATTGCATTTAATATGAGCACCATTTTTTAAAAACGGGAGGCCAAATGCTATGTGATGCCCCCACATTATATCTAAGTCTGTTTTTGATTCATTTATAATATTTTCTTCTATGAATAAGGTCGGCTTATCATGCACAATTTTAAGTGTTTTTTCGATCTTAATGGGGAATCTCAATGGTCTAGTCCATAACTTTACCGATATCTTCTTGGAGTCATTTTCAACAATAGAATATTTCCAAGGAATTAGGGAAATTTCTCCGTGTTGGCCCAGCGAAGCACCTCTGTAGTTGAAAGTAGGGCTGTTGGGCAATATCTCCTGCCAGCCCCCATAGTAATAATCTTCGAACTGATTTGGGGTATTTCTCATCTGGCTGAAATCCTGAAGTGGATTACGAATACCTTTTGCTAAACGAAGCATGAAATCACAATCAAGAGGTTTGTACCTAAACTCAAAAATATCACTGCCTCGACCAACAAGAATCCCAATTTTCAAATAATCATTTTCCAGCCATACGACCTTCATATCTTTATAAGTCCAATCATCAGAGATTGAACATGTACCTTTTGTAAATAGAAGGAGTTTATTATTATTTTTCATGTATAATTCTCTACACTCTGTAATGCTCCTTTCATATATCCCATTGCGAACGCCATCCCCGCATGCCATGCTGCATCACATGACATTTCTGGTGTATGATCTGGTACAATTATGCCATCGTAATTATTTTTTTTCAATATTTCTAAAGCTTTTATCATGTTAATATCACCTTCATCAACAAAAGCCTCCCTGTAATGGGGAACCTTACCTATCACGTTACGGTAATGAATATAACCTATTTTATCCAAGCGGGAATAATTATCCAGAAAATCAAGCAAGTTACTCCCTTCCATTTCCTGGACAGTTCCCATACATAACTCAAACCCATTAGAAGGGCTATCGTACAAATTTAAAAGTTTTTCATATTCTTCTGTCCGATAAAACAGCCGTGCAGTTCCCCGCATATTTTTTACAGGAGGATCGTCCGGGTGAGCAACCAGTTTTATATTGTTTTCCTCTGCAACCGGCATTATCTCATTTAAAAAATATTGCAGTCTTTCCCACATTTCAGATCTGGAAACAGGTGCAATAAAGCCATTTTCCCCATCCAGATCATATTGCATATTCCAAACCATTCCATTAGGAATAGGGCGATTAACGTCAATGAGGCTTTGATCAAATTCTATAGATTTAGCGTTTCCTCTGCCAGTATGTTTGCTTGTCCATCCCCACACACCTGCGATACTGAAATAATATCCTACAATAGGTATGCCAACTTTGCCAACCATTTTAAGAGTTTGCTTAAGATTTTCAATCTGGACTTTCTTTTCAGGGCCATCCAACAAAATATCATACCAGTGCGCTGGATCAAAATTCTCAATTGCTTCCCATTTAAGACCATGTGACTCGATTTCTTTTTTAAGTGCCATCAAATCTTCGTATTGCCACAGTTTGTCTCTGTTATATGTTACTCCCCAACCATCCAGATAATTTTTTGTCAAGGAAGGATTTTTAGTCCCTTTCACATAATCTACGAGTTGCACTACCAAGTGTGTTGCACCAGCCTGCTTGGCAAATTGGAAATTTGTACTATTTAATAAGTTTTTGTAGAGACCAAGGCCTAATTTCATATATTAACCTAAGAATATTTATCTTCTTATAATGTAATTATTTATTTGATAATCTAAAATTTTTATTAGCAAAAATGAATATAATTATTTTGTAATTTTATTTGTATTCTTTGGTCACAGTTTCGAAATATCATCTGAGTCAAAATAGAAAGAAAAATAAACCATTTTGTGGAATAAAATAAAATATGGAGCAATACTTATAATTGTGACAAATATATTTTCCCAGGATTTCTGGACACAAGCTATGAATAGTCATTATAGCCGACGTGTCTCCCACTTCAATAATTTACCAGTTAAAAAAGGAGCTATCATCTTTATAGGGGACAGTATTACCGAACAATGCAATTGGAGTGAATTGTTTGATAATCCTGAAATTTTAAATAGAGGTATAGGCGGAGATGTTCTTGAAGGTGTTGCAAAAAGGCTCGAATTTCTCAAAACAAGTGAACCAGCAGCGCTTTTCCTTATGATTGGAATTAACAATATGAACCGTGGTGATCCAAACGATGAAATATTTTTAGAGTATAAACTACTTGTGGAGAAAATTAAAGATTACAATCCAAGCACTAAGTTATTTCTCCAAAGTATTTTACCGATAAACCAAAAATTATTCATTGGTATACAAATTGCATCAAATGAAAGCATAGAATCCCTTAACCAAAACATTCAAAAATTAGCAGAAAATATGGGCGCAGTTTATGTCAATCTATATTCTCATTTTTTAAATACAGAAGGAGAATTAGATAAAAAATATTCAAATGATGGGCTACATCTTAGCGGTGAAGGATATATTTTATGGAAAGAGATAGTCAATAATTATATTCATGATATATAAACCGCCTATCAAAGATTTAAAGCAAAAGTTAAAATCTGAAGGCTTTTGTTTTTTACCAAATATATTTAATTCTAATCGGACAAACATTGCATACAATGCACTCTGGGATGTGATTCAGGGAAAATATGAAACCGGAAAGCCCCCAGATGCCAGATTCTGGGAGATTGGTGATGATCCTAATAATATCATAAAAATAGATAAACCCCATTTATGTAACAAAAAAATATGGGACCTTATTACCGATAATAATTTTGGGCAATGGTTGGCTAATGTTACGGATGCAAAGAGAATCCAGGTGTGGCATTCCCAGGTTGTTTGGAAGCCACCGTGCAGCGGTAAAAAAGGGATTGCGGGCTGGCATAGAGACAACCAGTATTGGCCTTTCTGGACACCCGAGGGTGTTTTTACTGCCTGGATCGCACTCTCAGATGTAAATCCAGAATCCGGCCCTGTCCGGTATATCCAAGGGTCAAACCAGTGGAATAATATAGCTGGTCTTGACTTCTTTGATAAAAATATCTCCGAACAATACAAAATTCTGCAAGATGCACAAAGTGATTACAAAGTAATTAATGCAACTATTAGAAAAGGACAAGTTAGTATCCATTCGTCTCTGACCTATCATTCATCCATGCAAAATACAAGTCAATCCCCAAGAGTTGGAATGGTGGTCCATTTTTGCACAGATTATGCGAAAAGAATACCCGTTAATGGTGAGTTAAGCCGTTATCTAAATTGTTTGGAAGATACCGCCATTTGTCCCATTATATATCAATCATAATGAGAAGTAATAACCCAGATTTAGTAATTGTTAAGTTTTTAATTAGAAATAATTCATTTTATATATATAGCAGTAATAAACATGTTTTTTTTCTTGTACTCCTATATAATAATAATTTATATTGGGATGTTGATAACCAATTACTAGGCCGTTATTAAAATACACCGGAATTGGTAATGCAATAGCATAACAAAAATAGGTGTTCCGAGTTATTTTGGAAAAGCTTAGTAGGCAGTTTTCATAATTATCTATACTTTCTCACAAAAAAAAAGGAGATAAAATGAAGAAAATAGCTACCTTAATAGAAACAAAAATGGCTATTCTATTTTTAATTTCTTTGGTCAGTACAGCTTGTTTGATCGAAGAAGTTGAACAGCCAACTCAAGTCAATGCTGGAGACACCTTTACCACAATTGTCACGGTATCGGATGCTAACGCAGAAGGGAACAATGCCCATCATGGTGCTATGGCTGTAATGGTACCAGATGATTGGTCATATACATCAGGTTCTTTTACAACAACAGATGATGTTGGTTCGGGTGCAATGTTAGTTGATGCAGATAATGGTTCAGTATGGTTAACCAGTTCAACTGCTGGCGCGATTGATATTGACACATTTTTCACCACACCTGACAATATGCATTGGGTATTTCTCCTATCTGATGTGGGAAGTTTGCATGATGCAGGTGTAGTTCACGAAGTGACGTTAAATTTTGGCGTCGGAAATACAAATGGAAGTTTTCCTATCGGATATGTAGTTACTGTAAACTCTGGAAATGCGATGGATTACATCAATGGTGATGATCTTGACGATGGATATGCTATGGTGGATACTTCCTTTAACCACATTGTTGAAGTTGCGGGAGGTACAGCTGGAATCGGTGAAGATAAATTGCCGTCAGAATATCAACTCAGTCAGAACTACCCCAACCCTTTCAATCCCGAAACAACCATTGATTTCCGAATCGATGCAGATAGTCATGTAAATATTTCTATCTTTGACATCAATGGAAATTTAGTTCAAGAGTTGGTCAATGAATGGAAAGCTAGTGGCTCTCACCAGGTAAAATTCTCAGGGCATTCAAAACCTAGTGGAATTTATTTCTACAAGATGACTACAAAAGGATTTGCAGATATCAGGAAAATGACCCTTATTCAATAAATCTTTTAAGTGACACTAACTAAAAAAGGTTGTAAGAAGTTTTAACAAATTTATTACAACCTTTTTTTTATTTACAAAATGCCATCTTCATTAAAACTAGAGAAAATATCAAAACGGTTTGAAATTGAATATGTTCTAAAAGATTTTAATTTAGATATTTCCGAAGGTGAGTTTGTCGCGATTTTAGGTCCGTCGGGGTGCGGAAAAACTACATTATTAAGAATTATTTGTGGACTTGAAGAGCCCACCATTGGCAAGGTTTTTCTTGATAACCATGACATAACAAATGATGAGCCTAAAGAAAGAAATATAGCTCTCGTATTTCAGAACTATGCCCTTTATCCCCATAAATCGGTGTACGACAATTTATCTTTGAATCTCAAGTTTAGTGGTTATTCCAAAGATATAATTCAAACTAAAGTGAATTTAATTGCGGAAATGCTAAATATTGAAGGTTTGCTTGATCGAAGACCCAAATCTCTATCGGGGGGTGAGAATCAACGAGTGGCACTAGGAAGGGCAATCATTCGAAATCCCAAAATCTTTTTGTTTGATGAACCATTATCGAATTTAGATGCGGACCTTAGAATAAAAATGCGTGAAGAACTCAGATCTCTTCATAAAGAATTAAACACAACAATGGTTTATGTTACCCATGATCAAATTGAAGCGATGTCACTTGGCCAAAAAATTGTAATATTGAAAAGCGGCGTTATTCAGCAAGTAGGACCCCCCGAATCAATTTATAATGAGCCTGTTAACCGTTTTGTTGCAGAATTCATCGGTTATCCTAAAATGAATTTTTTTTCACCTCAAATCCAAGATGGAAAAATGTTTATTGGCGGACAAATGGTTGATTATCCTTCAACTATTTCAATACCGCAGGTTGACTTCCAGCTTGGAGTTCGGCCTAAAGATATTCATATTTCTGACGGTAGTATTTCTGTAGAAATTAACTCATTCGATTATCAGGGAAATTCTTGGTTGATTAATTGTAGTATAGGTGACCAAAAGATTGTTCTACAAACGACTCATTCAGAACATGAACATAAAAGTATCAATATTGATTTTGATTGGGATAAGGTTTTCTTTTTTGATAAGAATGATGGGACATTGATTAAAGAATGAAAAGTGACATTATAACTTTATTATACCAATTAATAAAGACATTACTAAGAATTATCTTTATACAATAAAAAGAAAATTGAAATAATTGAATCAAAAGAAATGCAAAGAGAGAATATGCCCATCTTAGCCTTTTTTGGAAAATCATTCCATAAATATATCAAGCTGTTGATCATTTTTGTTATTACAACTTTCCACTTGTATGCAAGCAGTTATGGAAAACTAAGAGGTCATGTAAAAGTATATGGCACAAACGACCCTCTTGTTGGAGTCAATATTTCCATTATTGGATCTTATCTTGGAACCATCACTGATGCAAAAGGGAATTATACAATTCTTCGTATCCCGCCGGGGGTCTATGATGTTAGATATGAATTTATCGGGTATACCACCAAAACTGTAAAAGATCTCCATATAAAATCAGACCTCTCCACCCTCCTTGATGTAAGCCTTGAACAAAGTGTGATAGAGGGGGACGAAATTGTGGTAACGGGGGAAAGAAAAATTATCCAAAGAGACCAGACTACAAGTACGGTATATATGGATGTTGAAAAAATTGAAAAACTTCCTGTATTAGAAGCCCGAGATGCCCTTATGCTCCAGGCAGGTGTCTTTTTTGATCCAATTCCTGTCATGTCCAGTGAAGGAAGAGGGTATGCAGGTGAATCTGGACAAGGTGAAGCACGATATACAATTCGCGGAGGCGACCAGGAAGAAATCATGTGGCTTATCGATGGAATACGTACACAATCTTTGACGATCAACAGAAGGGATGCTGGAGGTTCATTCACTAATATTAATACCATGGCAATAAAAGAAATCCAAGTTCTATCAGGAGGCTTCAATGCTGAATATGGGAATGCACAATCTGGGGTCGTGAACGTGATTATGAAAGAAGGAGATGAAAAATATAACGGATCATTTCAATTCTCATACGCGCCGCCTGGACAACGTCATTTTGGGAATTATGTATATGATCCTTCAACCCAAAGAGAATTCAATGATCATATGATTGGGTTGTTTTATGATGATTCGACAATGACTTTTTATCAAGATACTGCATTCCTTTACCTCGATACGACAAGGAACGTATATATCGATACAAAATATAATAACAGTTATGATGGACAGATCGATAGTACTTACATAGGAGAGCCCTATATGGATCCCCTATGGATGGATGAATATAGAAATTCACAGATGATTGATTATCGAACAACTCCAGATTATAATTTTCTCGGATCGGTGGGTGGACCCCTTCCTTTCTTTAAAAATAAGAACTTTTCCTTCCAACTATCAGGACAATTGAAACAGATGGCATACACCCTGCCGCAGCCAAGGAATAGTCGAAACATAGAAAATGTCAACCTGGTTGTTTCCATGCCGATCACACCCCAGGTAAAATTAAAATTCTTTGGTATGTATGCTCATGAGATACACGGATTTACTCATTTTAGTGATTGGTTATTACAGGCAAAATATTATCGAGGATTTGGTGGTGTTCTAGATAACCATACCAATTTTACGAGTCTTTCTTTAACACACAGCCTAAATGAAAACCTTTTTTATGATTTGAAATTGAGTCGATATGCATTTTTATTTAATGAGAGACCAAGTGATTATACTAATACGACAGAACCATTATCAGACTATGCGCTCACACTATGGGGATATATGCGATACCCAGATTTTCCGAATGAACCCTTCGATAAATATTTCACGATCCAAAAAACGAAGGAACGTGCTTCTGATTTATCATTATCTGGAAAATTGAATTGGCAAATAAATTACCAGTTCAATTTGAAAACAGGATTTGAGTACAATTATAATACAATTCGACAATATTATGACTATCGTTTCACAGCCCTTTCAACATCGAGCCATGAATTTCAAGATCGGAATATGCATGAAACGATAAACCCGATCCAATTTGCTTCATTTGTGCAAGTTAAAATGGAATTTGAGAGTATGATAATCAACCTTGGGCTCAGGCACGATTTCTTTAATCCCAACTTTGAATGGTTCGATGAACATAGCACATATAATCCAGCAATCAATACAGCATTTGATGAATCATTAGATCCGGATGGAAATCAAATTGATTCACTAGGCAATATTCAATATGCATTTGAAAATATTTTATACCAGCACCGTGCACCCGTCTCATCACATCAAATGATAAGCCCCAGAATCGGTGCTTCATTTCCTATCAATGATAATACTGTCCTGCATTATAATTACGGACACTATTATCAGTTACCACCAATTAGCCGTATGCGCTACTTCAAATATTTTCGCCCTACACCATTATTAGAACAAATAATTGAAGAGAATAAACTCGCCAAGGAAGAAGGTCGAGAACCCGAACATATTCCTTCTTCTGGTGTAGATCATGAACGTGTTATTTTTCTCAATGTTGATGAACTCCCTCCTCAAAAAACCCACATGTTTGAAGTTGGATTAAGACACAACTTTAGAAATTTGGCATACCTTAATCTCGTTGCATATTACAGAGATATTTATAATCAAACTGAAGAGCTGATCGGACTTTTTGATAAAAGCTGGTACGGTTGGGACCCTTTTAAAAATAAATCAGCAAATGTGATCATAGACACACCATTACATGGTGATTACGGTGATTCCCGGGGAATCGAAGTTGAAATCAGAACTTTGTTTTCAGACCGAATTACCCTTGATATGAATTACAGTTTTTCAAAAGCTACCCACGGAAGAGCATCTCCTCACAAAGTTACTTTCGACTCCACGGGTACACCTACATATGCATGGTATGATGAATATTCGACGAGAGGTTACAAATCACTAGTCATTGAACGACAGTTCAGTCGTCCTCACATCCTGAGATTAGGTTTGAATTATAATTTTGGAAAATCTATAAAAAATCTCCTTTTATCTGGACTTAATGTGAGTATGATGTATAGATACACTTCAGGACAGGCATTTACTTATTTAGATGAAGATGACCCTCCTACTACCTATGACAATCATCGCTACCCCGGAATCCATTTATCAGATCTGAAAATTGATAAAACAATTCAATTACACAATAACGTGCGGTTCTCAACTTTTGTCCTGATCTCTAATCTATTCAATCAAAAAAATATTAAATCGATGGGTGATACCAGTTTTGATCCCGAGGTTATTCCCCAATTCATCGAAAATGGAGAGCCCAAATTAACAGATGTATTTGGGTATGATATGAGTTGGGCTATTTGGTATCCACCGCGAAAAATAGAAATTGGATTGAAATATGAATTTTAATCACATTAAAACAATACACGTGTTTTTGTTTGGCCTTATTAGCATAATTGTGGCCCAAAACAGAACCCCCGACTTTAGGCTTCACGACCGAGGTGAAATATGGGACACAATGAACGATGACGGCACTCATGGTTCCCATCCATTGAAACTAGGTGATTATTATCCAAGTATGGATTGGCCTGCAGGGCCACATGCATTAAATCATCCTTGGGAACAGAGGTCCTATCTCTATAAAGCTGGTGTATGGATGGGAGGTGTTGTCAACGGCAATGTTTTTTTGACTAAAAATGGCCCTGATGAAGTTGATAATGGCACATTTAATGAAATGGATGAACAGGTCAATTATGTCGAATCAATGGAATTTGACACCACCAAGGCGGAGGAAATCATCACTGCTGAATGGACAACGACCCAAAATATCAATGTTGTTCGGACAAGCCGTGCATGGAGTTTTAGAGAATTAAATGATTTCATCATTATTACTTATGATTTACAAAACCTAAATGATTATACTATTGAAGATTTCTATTTTGGCTCAATATTTCTTTTACGTCCCAGCCTTCAAGATTATAATAGCCATAATGGTTGGAATGATGCTTTGAGTCGGATGGATGATATTGTTGGTATTGATGAAACTCAAAAGATGATCTATGCATACGATGGCACGGGGTCGTATGACTTCTCTGCTGGTGTTGGAAATTGGGATGGAAGTAATCTTCTAACCCATGGATTTGCTGGGTTTGCCTGTTTAAGTGCGCCTGTATCTATTTTAGGTCAGGAACAGCCAGGAAGTATGTTTATTACAAACTATCTTGTTAATGGAAGTCAATTAAATCTCTCGACCAACTCACAAGAAGACCTTTACAATATCCTGTCAGGTTCAGATCATTCTTTAGCTACAGTTTCTGGAGATACGATCGATCCTTTCACCATGATGTCATTTGGACCTTATACTTTATTATCTGATGAATCAATTTCTATTACAATTGTTGAAGCAGTGGATGGGCTGGACTATGAAGATGTCATTGATCTTGATGGCAGTGAAATGAACAATATACAAAATCAATATATCAATCAGGGCTTAGATTCGTTGAAGATTGCAATTCAAAGAGCTAGAAATTTATATGAAAATAATTTTGTTACAGCATACCTGCCACCACCTTCCCCGCCGAAAATTGAGCTTATACCATCTCCTGCGGAACAAACCATTTCAATTGTTTGGGAGCCTATTGAAGATCTCTGGATAAATCCAAAAACAGGAAGAATGGACATTGAAAAATATATCGTATATAGAAGCGACAGGGCATTCATTGGTCCATGGGAAGTCATCAAAAGACGAATAAGAGTAAGGAAAGAACTGGACGTCAATGCCTATTTGGATGTAGAAAATAACAGATGGAATTACAATGACAGGGATATAAGCCTGGGGGTGTCATATTTTTACGCTGTCACTACCATGGATAGCACAGGAAGAGAAAGTTGGTTTACAAACAGAAATGAAATTCCATTACAAGCAATCAGTTTACCCGCAGAAACCGCACTAGACGTAGTTGTATTTCCTAATCCATTTAAACGGGTGTCTGGTATCCCTACTGTTGGGCAAGAGAATACGATTATATGGACGAATCTCCCAACGCCCTGTGACGTTTATATTTATACTTCCAGTGGCGAGATGATAAGACATCTCGTCCATGAGGATGAATCTGGTGATGCATTTTGGGATCAAAGAACAGACTCTAGACAAATAACTGCACCAGGAATATACTATTGGGCTGTCACATCCAAGGTTGGAGATGCAAAAGGAACTTTGTTGTTAATCAAATGAAGAAACTTATTATAATATTTTTAGTAAGATTTCTCTTTGCCCAATTAGATTACGGGTTTGATTTTTCTAAAAGCGGGTCTGCAGGATTTCAGTTTTTAAAGATTGATATTGGTGCAGGCCCAACCGGAATGGGCGGCGCAGCTATATCATTAGTTGATGACGGGAATGCAATCTTTTGGAATGTTGCTGGAATAACGGGGATTGATAGACTCCATTTCTCTGTTTCTGACAATGATTGGTTAGTAAACTCAAAAATTCAAACGGCAGTTCTCGCTAAACGATTCAAAGATAATGTATTCGCAGTGAGTCTCATTAGCTTTAGAGTGGAATCATTTGAAGAAACAACAATCCAGGAACCTTACGGTACAGGTCGAATGGTAAATGCTGGTGATGATTTGTTTGGATTGGCTTATGGTAGAAACTTTACAGACAAATTAAGTTTAGGTATCCAACTAAAATATGTGAATGAAATCCTTGACGATTACAGCTTCAGTAATGTAATGGTAGATGTTGGTTCACTTTATAAGACTGGATTCAGAAATTTGGCGTTGGCATTTGTTTTTCAACATTTTGGTCCAGATATTTCTCCAGTCAATAAAAAATTCCGATCACCTCTCCTTTTTAAAATTGGCGCTAGTGATTATTTATTCAAATCTAACACCAGCATACTTACATTGGGACTTGATCTGGTTCATCCCATTGATGGTGAAGAATTCATTAATGCTGGGCTAGAGGGTTCAGTTCTCAATACATTGAATTTGCGTATTGGTAATCAGTACAATCGGGATTTATTGAATTTTTCCTATGGTTTAGGTCTAAATGAAATTAAAATGTTTGGTGGCATTGTATTTTCGATGGATTATAGTTTTTCTACATTAAATAATATATTCAGTGATATCCATAGAATTACTTTTGGGATTAAGTTTTAAAATTGTCCGTTTTACGTATAACCATTTGTTTATCTATTTTTCTTTTCATACTTTGGTTATTCATACCATATAACTCAGGTCATGCTTATGATATTGAATATTGGCCCGTAGGAGGCTCATCTAATGCCAATTTTGACTCAGCTGTTGAATTCAATAAAACATCAACCTTCAAGGTCAAATCGACCCCCATCCCTTGGACAGAACACGAAAAAAAAATATTAACTGCTATTTTAAGTGGAACTCCACCCGATATAATTAGTCAATTTTCTCCGTTAAAAATGTGGGCCAGTCGCAATGCTTTAATCCCTTTGGACAAATACATTCAAAAGGATGATTATGATTCTACTATTTTTTTTAAATCGCTTTGGAAAGAAATGAAGTGGGATGGGAAAATTTATGGAATACCAATCAATACCACTTCATTTGCATTCTTTTATAATAAAGATATATTTGATGAGTTTGGAATAACAATTCCTCCGGAAAATTGGAAAGAAGTAAGAAAAATTTCAAAAAAAATAACCAAAAGAAATCAAAAAAATATGTTAACCCAGGTGGGATATCTTCCAACTTACGGAAACCTTCGCACCTCAAATGTTATCGCGTGGCAATTAGGCCAAGAATTTGTTTCTAAGGATGGACGTAAGGTTCGATTTAACACTCTTGAAATGAAAAAAAGTTTTTCATGGGTTCGTGATTACATTCATGAGATTGGACTAAATGACGTACTTGAGCTAATGGGAACCTTTGGGGTGGCGGATCAACATGGATTCATTTCCGGTAAAGTAGCAATGATGATTCTTGATAGTAGTTTCCCAAAACTAATTAATACATATAATCCGGATTTGAATTATGGAGTAATAAATGTCCCTAGTTTTGAAAATAGCGAAAGTGTTTCCAGTTCTGGTACATGGTGGGCAGGCATTCCTAGAAATGCAAAAAATCCAGAGAAAGCATGGGAATTTATGAAATTCTTAGCTAGCACCGATTTTCAAATTGAATACCTCGAAAAATCAACTGAGAGTTTATTTTCTGCAAATAGGGAGGCGGCCTATCATCCAGAATTTTTAGTTGAAAAAAATTATAAAGTTTTTTTAGATCAAATGCAAAGAAGTAAATCTCCTAGTATCATCCCATTGGCTCATGATACATTCTGGCGGGAATATACTCGTGCGGAAGAAAGAATCATTCGGAATATTTCGACGATGGAAAAAAATCTAGTAGAAGCAGAAAAACGGATTCAGACAGAGTTGGATAAGTCATTTCGATATTATGATTATGTCACTCGCAAATTGCAGAATTAATTATGCCTAAACGATTTCTCATTTTCATTTTTCTTTCCCCTTGGATAATTGGTTTTGCCACCTTTGGGATATATCCATTCATGATGTCCCTTTATTACAGTTTTTGCCAATACGATGTTTTACAGATCCCAATGTTTATCGGGTTGGAGAATTATAAAAACATATTAACAAAAGATCCTTATTTTTGGATATCAATAAAAAATACTGCCTATTATACTTTTTTCAGGGTACCACTAAATATCATTGGTTCCCTACTGCTGGCCATTCTATTAAACCAAACGGTAAAAGGGATTCGAATTCTAAGAACGATTTATTTTTTACCGTCCATTATTTCAGGGGTAGTCCTTTCTGTGATCTGGATGTGGATTTTTAATCCCCAGATTGGACTATTAAATATTATTTTAGGGTTTTTTGGTTTAGATGGTCCTTTATGGCTTCAGGATCCTCAATGGTCGAAACCAGCGTTGATCATCATGAGTCTTTGGAGTATTGGGGGTGGTCGCATGCTTGTTTTTCTAGCTGCGTTACAGAATATTCCAAAACATCTTTATGAAGCGTTTGAAATGGATGGTGGAAATATATACCAACGTTTTTTTCATATTACATTGCCAATGATCTCCCCTGTAATTTTTTTATGGTCTATAATTGAGGTCATTGCATCTATGCAAGTCTTCACAGAAGCATTTATTATGACCAAGGGCGGGCCACTGGACTCCACCCTATTTTATAACCTTTATCTATATAATAAAGCATTTGAAGATTTTAATATGGGATATGCATCTGCGTTGGCTTGGATCCTTCTTGCGATAACTCTCTGTGTGACCCTAGCTCAATTTCACTTATCTAAACGCTATGTCTATTACGAGGGTCAAAAGTGAAACGCATAAAGAATAAAACAATTCCCATTATTTTAATTTGCGGTGCGTTTATTGCATTCATGCCAATATTGTGGATGATTTCAACATCTCTAAAAGACAGTAACTCCATTTTTAGTTTTCCACTAAAAATTATACCCGATCCAGTACATTGGGAAAATTATTCAACTATCTGGAAAAGTATGCCCCTAGTTCAATATTTTAAAAACTCAATTTTGATCACAGGCTTAACAATTATTGGAACTGTTTTTTCTAGTGCTCTTGTTGCCTACGGTTTTTCAATACTTGAATGGAAAAATAGAGACAAAGTCTTCATTTTCATTATTTTTACGATGATGATTCCATTACAAGTTATAATGGTTCCTGTTTTTGTGATTTTCAAACAGTTGGGATGGCTAAATACATTTAAACCTCTGATCGTTCCTGCATTCCTAGGTGGCGGTGCATTTAATATTTTTCTTTTCCGCCAGTTTTTTCTAAATATACCACGAGAGATTATCGATGCTGCAAAAATGGATGGATTATCTCACTTTCAAATATTTAAAGAAATTGCTCTACCTATTTCCAAACCTGTCATTGCAACAATAAGTATTTTAACCTTTATGTTTACATGGAATGATTTTATGGGACCTCTAATCTATTTGTCTGATCAGATCAAAGGTACACTTGCGTTAGGAATAATGATGTTTGTGGGGCAACACCAGACGGAGTGGGGTGAGCTTATGGCTGTATCAATCTTGATGATGCTACCTATGCTAATTGTCTTTTTCGTTTTTCAGAAATATTTTATCCGCGGTTTAATGATTGGCGGCAGTAAATCCTAATGGAGAGATTATAAATAATGATACCTGATGTTGATTATTATAGAAGTTCTGAACTCAATCATGACCTAAATAGCCATTTTAATCCACCGGGGCTAACAAATTTTATTGGTGTTGTCCAAGTGGACAATGATTTAACTGGAATTAGGGGTTTGAATTTTCCCCCATTTAGTACATCAATTAATCGGACCTGTGGTCTTTATTTGGATGGAGTCTATTTCCCTTCAAAAAACATTCCTGTCACTTTTCAATGGAGACCTGACAAAATCATAAGAAAAACAACTGTAGATGGAGTTGAATACAGAACAGATACGATGTTAGTCCCAAATAAGAACGCGTTAATGATGAAAATATCAGCGTTAAATCGGTCAGGAGTTGATGTAAAAAAACAGCTAAAACTTCAACTAAATGGAGGAGTTACTAATAATACAGTAGATTGGGCGAATTGGATTCCTCCAATGGAAGGGGACAACCTGCAATCCATTGACAATTCAAGAAATTTAATTATTTACTCTTCCCAGAAAGGTGATGCGCACCTATTGCAGGGAATTTCAGGTGGTGTAGAAAATATTAATCGCTTTGGAATTGTAAAGTTATTTGAGATTCCTGCTGGCGAAAAACGAGAATTTTATTTTTTTGCAATTTTAGATGATAGTGTTCAAAAAGCCCGACAACTTTTTGATGAATTGAATAAGGATAAAGAGTCATTGCTTGATTATAATGCAAATAATTGGAACCAAGAAATAAAGTCAATATTTGATAAGGATGATTCTAATTACAGTGGTTGTTTGCCTGTGCTAATCACGGAAAATAAATCGTTAGAAAAATTGTATCATATGGGCATCATGGGTGTTGTTTATTTTCGCAGAGATAATCCGATTTCCTGTATGGGAAGGACTTACGATACTTTGATGCCTAGGTATTGGCAGACTGTTACATTTATATGGGATTATTATTTAAGCGGAATGGTGCATGCCATGTTAGATCCAACAGTAATGAAAAAATATCTTGAGAAATGGATGAGTATGGATATCCATACCTGTTTTGGATTGGAATATATTTCTGGGAAAACAGTCGGCCCCTGGTATGCAATCAATGACCATGCCATGGTTATGATGATCAAACAATATTTACAATGGACTGGGAATTATAAGTGGCTTGATTCTAAGGCTGATAATGAAAAGACAGTTATGCAATTTCTTCATGATTATGTATATCAATACAAAATATTTTTATCATCGAATGGATTAGCAGATTACGGTGGCATATATAATCTATTAGAATGTGTCAGCACCTACGTACACGAGGTTGCCAGCCTGAATGCGGCGAATATCGCCAATTTACAGTATGCTGAAGAACTTTACAAAATGGTGGGAAACGATGAACAATCAGCTATTGCGTCTGATGCCGCCAATGAAATTTTTAAAAACTTAAATGATCTTTATTTAGATGGGAAAGGTTACTGGAATGCTCGCCAGCCTGATGGAACATGTGTTGAAGTGAGACACGCATATGACTTCTTTACAGTCATGAATACCGTCGGACATTTGCTTCCTGATAAACAGAAACAAGAAATGGTGTCCTTTTTTATAAATGAGTTAAAAACAGATAAGTGGATGCGTGCCCTCTCTGAATCAGATAATGATGCAATGTTTAGTTTAAGACCAGACCATCAATGGAATGGTGCTTATCCGGCTTGGCCATCTCAGGCATTACTTGCTCTTATTCACGCTGGAGAACATGACGTAGCTCTAAACTGGGTCGAGGGATTGGCGGAGACCGCAAATCAAGGTCCATTTGGGCAAGCGCACTTTTCGGAAACGATTATGGGTATGGATGCTGGTGGTGCACGAAAGGCATCTCCAGAACAACCATGGATCTGTGACTGGACATGCTCATCAAATGGGAATTGGGTTGATGTAGTTTTAAGAGGGTTTGCGGGAATAAATCCTTCAATAAATGGGCAATTAAATGCCAACCCGATCATGAAAGATTTAGAATTATACGGCATCTCTCACCATGATAGGATGTATGATTTAACCAAAGATGGATTAAATAGAAAGTCTAAATGAGAATAGGCATTGAGTTCGGTGGTACTCATATAAAAATGGGGATTGTATCAGATGACGGGATAGTTGTTCGTTATAATGAAAAAAAATTGGC